>ULSM01015080.1_pt1 | contig 25431 bp, 31 predicted proteins | sample 1956381 | NCBI WGS metagenome assembly ULSM01 (sample SAMEA4835710, study PRJEB28245) | human gut metagenome | biome: gut microbiome; material: fecal sample | place: Denmark | collected 2008 | reverse complement strand
AAAATCAACCCGTCCTTCTTTACCATTAAAGAAGGCTCCACATCTCTCTCCAAGCCTCTCCCTTCTCAGAAGGGAAAGGATGTGCCAACCGCCCTACTCGGTGCTCAAACCGCTACGCTATAAGGTTGGCGGACCATCAGAGGTCTACGCCAGCAGCGGAGCTGCGGTTTTTTGTGCGGGGATGAACCCGCCTTGCTGAAAAGCTGCTTATGGGAACGCAAGGACACAAATAAATACTTACTACTTTGAACCCGCCTTGCTGAAAAGCAGCTTATGGGAACGCAGGGACATACGAATAGACGCTTGTAGGGGGGACCGCCTTGCAGAATGCAGCCAAAAGCCTTTCGGACTGCATCTTAGTCCAAATTCAACTCCTTACATAAGACCAATTTATTTTTGGCGATTTTTCTTGCTTGTGGTGAATTAGGAAGGATCGCTACCTTACCAGAAGCAATCCAATAATAACCCGTTCCTGCCATCATCGCTTTCAAATCCAAGGCATTTGTCTTCAACCATACCTCTAACCATTTTTTCTTTTTCACCACTTCATCAACATTGCTTGTATTGGCAGGATGAACTTCTACAAAATAAGCCTTTTCTCTATAACCTATGACATAATCCCAACGAGCATCATGAGGATTTGTGGTCTTCAAACATTTATCCAAATAGACACTACCTGACAATTTGCGTGGATTTTGAGGCTTTACCTTTCCTGCATCTTTGCTTTCCAAAGCCTGTAAACCTTCCCTATAAGCACCAGCTATCGCAGGGATAGCTTGCACGATGCTTTTAAATGTTGTACTTTCACTTTTCGCCATACATTACTCTTGATAATATTTCCCAACAATTTCTGATGCCTTTCCTGCAAAGAAAGACAGTCCGCCCCAATCTGCAACAAAATCTGTATCACTTTCTATATCCAAAGAAGAAATATCAGAAGACACAACTCCCTCTCCTCCGTTAGAAGACATAAAGTATGTTTTTACATTTTTTTTCTTCAAGTCTTTAAACAGATTAGCCATACTATCATGCGTATCAACGGAAAACAGTTCACACATGGCCTTTCTAAAAATACGTTCATTCAAATTCTTAAGTATTCCAAAGGCCCAAGCAAACTCCAGCAAAATAGTTGAATGAGTTGAAACAATGACCTTATAGCCATTTTGCATCAACTCTATTATCTGCAAGACAACTGTCTCTATGGCCTTAGGATGCAATCCCATCTCGGGTTCTTCAATAACAACCCACTTATAACCATCTTTGTTGATTACAGATGTAGGAGGACCTGAAAGGCAATACATCGCCAATAGCAAAGGCATAAACTCTTTCTGGCCTGCACTCCATGTCATAAAAGGCAAATTAGCCTTTCCAACATTCAACTTCATTTTTCGCTGTCCGGCAGTTTGGTCTATGACCACCTTTCCACCATGAAAAATGGTATTATTTATAGAATCCCTCATATTAACTTTAAGCCTATTTCGCATAGGGAATATGGTATCAGGATTGCCTAACCCTCCCTGTATAAATACCCTTAAAGTTTCACTAAACACACGAAGTACATAAGGTGTTGTTATGTCAAACTCCATGAAATTTTTAGGACGCCCGTCAGAAATACTTAGGATTCTCTGAGCAGGCACATAAAATACAGCTTCTTCTGAGTTATTCTTGCCTTGCAAGAGAGAAGTCATATTGAGTTTTTCTCCTTCAAATAAAATTTCTGTAGAATCAGACAAGACTTGCGACATGCTTTCCCCGAAATAATAGTCCAACAAAGGATTTATATCTGATTTGTTAAGAATATAATTATATTTTTTTAGCGTACTGACAATATGTGCCTTATCCTTAACCAGTTTAAATAGTTCCAAGAACAAACTTTTTCCGCTTGCCTGAGGTCCTATTAAAATTGTCAAGTCACCAAAATTCACATCAACGTTTCCTATGGGGCCAAAATTCCGTACACAAAGGCTTTGTCTCATTGTATATAAATTTCTAAACATTAAACATTTGGCACTCCCAACAAAAAATGCAAGAAGTCCCATTCGTTTGCAAATTTATTTTTTTTTCTTGATTATACCAAATATTTCTTTTATTTTCTCTATATTTTAACTTAACTTTCGCAAGTATGTTCCACACGCCCTGAATCGGAATCATCTATCCCAGACTTGAGTCATCAGGCGGCGGAAGGCGGCCAGATAGCCGCCTTCGAACAGGGGATCGTCGCCGGGATTGGCTGCCTGATTGTCGGCCTCCAAGGCGTCGAGGATTTCGCAGATTTTCTCAAATTTCTGACGGTCCGTCGATACGGTCTTGAGGGTATGACGGGTGAGCAGATAGGCCTGGGCCAACTCTAAAACTTTTCCGTCTTAGACTCGCTTAATTGTCTTCGGACGGACATGGTCTTCCTTACGTCGTCTATCGAATCCGGGCTTTTCTGTGTGCAAAACATGCCCAAAAAAGGCGTTAAGATTTGTAAAATGCTTGATATAAGCCATAATTTTTGTTAATTTTATACTCTACATGTAGAACATATAGATTTTGGTTATTTATGTATTTAATTTTATCTTTGTCATCGGTTACAATCTACCTGTCTAAGCATACTTCCTATTGGAAAACTCCCTATATAAAGAGCGTTCACCTTTCGGACTTTTGCTGCACCAAGGGTTCACCGTTTGACGCCATTTGTGACTTCTCCGTGAATACCTGTGAAGGGTGGGTTCACGCCCCGAAACCCGTCTGTTTATCGGACTTCCGACGCTGATGTGAAGGGTGAACCCTCGTTTCTTACTTTCACACGCATACGCGAAAGAAATTAAATAAAGAAAGAAATTTAACTATATGGGTAATGCCATAAAACATATATAAAAGAATGAATATATTAAAAAAGGCGTTCACAACGTCACGCGATGGTTTCATGCCATCTGTCTTCTCTCAGCTCGACTCTAAGATGAGCCGCCCACTAAGCTGCCGTCAGGAGCTGGAGGATCTGATTTTGCGCAACCACGAACTGGCTGCCATCACCGAGTCGTATCGAAAGGCCCTGGCCGTGAGTAAGCAACTTGCCGACAGCAAAGTAAAACCGCTGTCGACTGGCATCTGTTTCGCCGCACAGTTGGACGGCAGGGGCAGACTGCTGGAAAACGTGATGGGCGAAGTGGGATGCCTGGGACTCGACTACGACCATTTGTCCTCTGAGACCATGGGGATTCTCTTCGAACTCATCAGACATTCTCCCCACGTCCTCATCGCCTACCGCACCATCAGCGGCAATGGGCTGCGCATCATCGTGGGCTATCAGCGACCCGAGGGATGCGAACTGTCTTTCGTGGAACTGCACCAGGCGATGCTGCAGAAGGCGATGGCGCTGTTCGACTCCCTGCTGGGCATCAAAGCCGACCGGCAGTGCGTGGACTTCCTACGGTTGTCGGGACTCGCCCACGACGAACAGGCCTTCTTCAACTGGGATGCCGAACCGATAGTCCTCACCGACAAGGAACTGGCTAAGTTCACCTCCTCCCTGCTGCGCAAGAAGAACAACAAAAAGCAGGCTGCTGAGCGCTCCAAGGCGACTAAGGGAAGCAAAGCTAATGGCATCAAACTGTCGGCGGAGAAACCTACCATGGAGGAGGTGAAGATGCATGTACTGGAAACGCTCCACAACTGGGGACTCGTCTTCGAGCCGCACCGCCACAACGAGTATGTGATGTACTTCGGAAGCATCTGCAACCGCTATGGCATCGAATTCAGGGAGGCTCTCGACTATGCCGAAGCTCATTTCTCTCACGAATATCCCGACACGGCTGCCGTCATCAAGTCGTGCTACAAGAAGACGGAACGGTTCGGCTCCTGGCACTATTTCAGAGAGGGCGAGTCGTTTCGTGGGCAAACTTCCGTGAAGTATATCAAGCAGTGGCTCTCGATGAGATACCAGATACAGCGCAACATGGTGACCGGCAGGCACGAGATAATGAGCCGCATGGCGGGAAATCCGAAGTTCCTGAAGTGGGTGAACCTGGATGACAACATCCTCAACTCGATCTGGGTGAAGATGGAGGAAGAGGGCATGAACATCAACATGCAGAAGCTCATCTCTGTCATACACAGCGATTTTGCCGTGCAGTGCGACCCTGTGGAGGACTACCTCCGGTCGCTGCCACCATGGGACGGCAAACGCGACTACATCGGCGAACTGGCAGACCGCATACGCATCATCCCTCATCAGGGCTACCACCACGACCAGGCCACCTTCAAGAAATACTTCTGCAAGTGGATCGTGGCGATGGTGGTGGGATGGGTCACTCCGGAGGTGGTCAACCAGGTGATGCTCATCCTGGTGGGAAAGGGTGGCATCTACAAGAGCACGTTCTTCAACTATCTGTTGCCGCCGCAGCTCCGCGACTACTACCTCAACGAGTCGGCGGCGATATACACCGACAAGGACTTCATGGAGGCTTTCTCATGCAAGATTCTGATGTGCCTCGACGAGTTCGACACCGCTTTCGGAAAGAACCTCAACGCCTTCAAGAGCAACATGACCAAACTGCATTTCTCCATCCGAAGGCCCTACGACCGATTCCGCAGCGACCTGGACCATCGTGCCACAGTGGCGGGTACTACCAACAACCAGCAGATCATCACCGACCCGGAGAACCGACGCTACTCGCCCTGGATTGCGGAGAGCATCGTGAGCCCCAGAGACGAGCCGTTGGACTATGTGGGCATCTACTCCCAGTGTGTGGCTCTTGGCAAGGAGGTGAAGGAGCGAAAGATGCGTGGCGAGGATGGATGGGTGTATTGGCTCACACAGGAGGACATCGCCGAGATGCAACAGCACAACTTGCTCTTCATGGTGCCCAACTATGCTGAGGAGCAAATCAAGCGTTTCTATCGTGTTCCGACTCCCGACACGTCTGAGCGGTTTATCAAGTTCCGCTATACTGCCGAGATTGTGGAGCGCATCTGCACCAACCCTGTCATGCGGAAGAACTTTGAATACCAGAGCATCGGCAGCATCATGTCAAGGCTGGGATTCCCCAAGGCTCATCGCCGCAAGGGCAACGGATGGTTTGTCGTCGAGAAGGAGGGGGCCGAGATCAACAGCGAAGCCTTCTATTCTGCGAGCGACAAGATGGAACAGGACGCCAGCCAATGACTTACAGAGATTTCCCGGTAAGTCACTGAGCTTTCTCTGTGACTTACTGAGACATGACAAACATGATATCGCTAACGAAGAAATTAAACATCTATCATGAAGAAAGACTACATCAGCAAGCACGACCTCGCCCACGAATTTTTCCCTGACGCCGAGCGCCACGTGGCTGTCAACCACCTGATGCGCTGGATCAACCGCTGCCCTCCCCTCGTAGAGAAGCTGCGGGCCTGTGGCTATCGCACCAAGAAACGGTACTTTTCGCCCGTCCAGCGAGAGATTATTTACGATTTTATAGGTGATCCATAATTTTTTTGCACTTTTTTTCGGCCTATGCCCATTAGCGTATAGTTGACTCGCTAAAATGTCGTATCTTTGCATAAGAAAAAGCTGCACTCGGAAATTTGAAAGCAAGCTTTCATTGCGCTCATTTGCAGTTTCTTTGCATCGTCATTCAGAGAGAGTGACTTAGCGAAACATCGGGACGAGCGCGCAGCCCTTTGTCGCTAAATATTATTAACTTTTATAACTTAACACCATGATTCTCTACAATTTAAAGAAAAACAAGAACAAGAAGATGCCGAATGCGTACGGCAAATACTACGCATACCCTGTAGTAACTCAAACCATCGGAATGGACGGTCTCGCCACCCACATGTCGGGCCACAACACGCCTTTCTCGCCCGGTGCCATCAAGGGCATGCTCACCGACATGGTGATCTGCGTCAGGGAACTTGCCCTGCAAGGCATCGCCGTGAAGATCGACAACCTGGCGATTTTCTCCATCGGCATCAAGAACAAGCTGGGTGCCGACACCGAGAAGGACTTCTCCATCACCAAGAACATCGAGGGCGTGAAGCTCCGTGCACGTGCCACTGGCGAGTTGATGAGCGACAAGCTCAACCTCGATGCTACCTTGAAGAAGGCTACTGCTCTCACTGGTGACGGCACCACCGACAAGGTCTCTCCTTCTACTCCGTCGGGCGGCGGTACCTCTCAGGGTGGCGGTAGCACTCCATCAGGTGGCGGCGGTACCTCTCAGGGCGGCGACACCCCATCTGCTGGAGGCGACAATCCCGGAGGCGGCGAGGGTGAATAACCATCGCCCGACTTTCAGAAGTTAAATTAGGGGGGGAGTTAAGACAACAGTCTTTTTGGCGTAGTTTTTTAAGCAGCAAGACATACGTCTTAACTCCTTAACTTCCTTAACTCCTTTAACTTCCTGATATGCGAAAATTCAGTTAAACATTAAACATTTTAAATCATTTATCACCATGAAAAAAGAAAATTGGAAAGCAGTCATCAACTTCATCATCACCGTACTCACAGCGATAACCAGCGCTTTTTGCGTCAGTTCCTGTCAGAACCTTTAAAAGGTAAAAAAGTAAAAAGGTAAAAAAGTAAAAGGGTAAAAGAGTAAAAAAACGAATATCATGAGAGACATCAATCTGATTGTGGTGCATTGCAGCGCCACGAGAGTCAACCAGAACTTCACTGTTGAACAACTGGAAGCCTGTCATAAGGCCCGCGGCTTCGACACCATCGGCTATCACTATTACATCACCAAGGACGGCACCCTCTATCCCTGCCGGCCGGAGCGCATCGCTGGGGCTCATGCCCGCCACTACAACGCCCACTCCATAGGTATCTGCTATGAGGGCGGACTCGACGCGAACGGCCATCCCGCCGACACCCGTACCCTGGCACAGAAAGTGACGATGGAGGAACTGCTGCATAGCCTGTGCGTGGATTATCCCGATGCCGAGATCCTGGGGCACCGCGACCTGCCTAATGTCCGAAAGGACTGTCCGTGCTTCGATGTTCGAGACTGGCTCGAAGACATCGACTTCCACATCTAACCTCTGACTACTTGAGGGTGTGTCATAACTCTGTGACGCACCCTCTTGTTGTAAATAAAAATGTTTTTTAAAGATTTCGTATCTGTGAAAGGGGAAAAAATAAGAAAGGGTGCGTCACAGACTTATGACACACCCTCAAACATCGTTTGGAGATGACCTCTAATTCCCGCTCATACCTTTTCCAAAAGGTATCAGGGGTAAGCCCATCTAACGCTCCGCCCTTCTTCGACCTTTACTCCGATTTGAAATAATCAGTAAAGAAGGTGGGGTTGAAATACTTTTTAGGATTCATCATAGATACAGAAATTGGGGATGCTTAGTAACAATAAAAAATAACTTGTACAAAATGCTAAGCAGATTTACACCTAATGACATGGTTCCTGAAGAATTTAAAACTATATCCTTTAACCATGTGTTGCTCCATAAAAAGTACACAAAAATGTACCAAGTTATTTTTAAAACGTTACTAAAAAGACAGAAATACACTTTAGTATTAAAGTCTTAGACTCTATTTTCCGTAGAAAGCAAAATTATTGCTCCACAAAATACTTTATCTCTATCTTCTCTGAAAAAGCAATAGGAGCAGGAATGGTTTTACCCATAAAGCTATCTAAATGAGCATTGATAAAATCATAACCTGTTTTGCAAGAGAATGCTATTCCTGCCGAAAAACGAGGATTGATGTCTATCAGATAATAGCCTTTCTCATTGTTAATAAACTCCATATTAACAACTCCCTGGATATTCAGTTTCTTTCCGATATAATTAACCAATTCTTCCAACTTTTCATCATGAAAGACCTTGACTGTTGTACCCGCACCATTCTTTGTTCTCAACAACTCCTCTCGTGGTACACAGAAACTATCTCCTGTGGCAGCATCTCTAACAAAATCAACGGTACATACGCTACCACTTATCTTCTCTTGGAAAATATAGTTGGAAATATCTTTTATATCTTTGAGCTGGTTAGCACTTTCCAAATAGCAAAGACCTTCGCTACTTCTTCCACCCTTAGGTTTTGCAACAGAAGGATATGTTAAAGTTGACAAATCATCTGCAGATGTCAAGGTAGGAACAGATAGAACATTGTCATCATCCTCAAATGTCTTAAAGAGAACATATTTGTTTCTGGCAACTGCGAGAGTTTCTTTCGACGATATGCAAACAACAATTCCTTCTTTCTCAAACACTTCTCTTTGTCCATTGATAATATCAATCTCAAGGTCAGTCAATGGAAAGATATATTTTACATCATTTTCCTTTGCCAATTGAATGAGGAATGGGATGTACTCCTTAGTATTAGCATAAGGAGCTTTCTTAAACACATCACAAAGTGACGCCTCATAATGCCATTCTTCTGGATATATGTCACATCCTATTACCTATGTCCTGCTTCATGCAACTTGTTAATTGCGCATAAAGCAGACATAGAACCTATAGCTGTTAATAATATATTCATTCTTTTATTTTTATAAATTCATCTTTTTGAGATAACAGGTTCATCAATCCACCTGTATTCCAAAATAGTATCTTCTTGTTTTTATAATCTCTTTTCTCCAATATGGAAGTCATTCCCCAAAATGCTTTTCCTGCATAGGTAGGGTCTATTATCAGGCCTTCATGGGATATACATTCTTGAATAGTTCTTAGTTCTTCAGGGGATGTCTTACTACACCCTCCATTCAGAAAATCATCATGGAAAACCAAATTAGAGAAATCAAATTTTTCGTGGAGATATTGATTGAGGATTTCCATATCAGACGTTAGAACAGGAAGTTCTGCTTCATAGGTCCTGGCTACAGAAATACCATGCACCTTAGCTTTTGGGAAGTACTTTTGCATTCCAGCACATATGCCAGTCAAAGTTGTTCCTGTACCACAAGCAACAAATAATTCATCTATATGATCGGTTTGAGTTTTCAATTCTTTAACCGCATCATAATAGGCAAAGACGCCCTGTAATGATTTACCGCCTCCATAGATAAAGCGAGTCGTTGCTTTGTCGCATTGCTTCAAGACTTTTTCTATTGTCTTAGGAACTTCTGTCTTCTTACAGAATACATACTCACAATTTGTTTGGCTGACAATAAAATTGTTCAGTGAAGTTTCATATTCCTCCGGTTCATCAGTATAAGATACCAATATCATTTTCAATCCATAACTTGCACACAACAATGACAAGGCTCTATTGAAATTTGAGCATGGTCCACCTGCTGTTACAATAGTCTTTGCCCCCCAGATAGAAGAGGATAAAGGATATATTGCAACATTCTTGCCTTACTTCCGCCTAATGCTGAAGAGAATAAATCATCACGTTTAGCAAGCAACTCTACATTATATTTCTCAGAAAAATAAGGTAGGGGTGTTATTGGAGTTGCGTTGAAACTAAGATGTTCCATATCATTTTATCTTATTACTTTAAAAGACAGTCTAAAACTCTCTGAATATCCTCGTCACTTAAACCATGGTGCATAGGCAAGCAGATTACGCTATTTGCCATTTTATGAGCATTTGGAAGGTTTTCTGGTGCTGCACTTTCCAATCCACGATAAGTTGAGAACTCACTGATCAATGGATAGAAATAGCGACGGTCAAGGACGTTGGCTGACTTCATCTTGAAATAAAGTTCGTCACGACTCATGCCGTACTTCTCTGCATCAATGAAGATTGGGAAGTAGCTGTAGTTGTGCTTTACGCCCGGCATATCATCGAAGAAGGTGATGCCCTCTACTGGACGCAATGCCTCACGATACTTGATGGCTACCTGATGACGAGCCTCAATAGCAGCATCTACCTGCTTCAAATTGAGCAAGCCGTATGCGCTTCTGATTTCATCCATCTTGCTGTTGATACCTGGACCCACTACTGTCACCTCATCAGCGATACCGAAGTTCTTCAGGTAGTCAATACGCTTCTTGGTTTTTTCATCGTGCATCGCAAGTGCTCCGCCCTCAATGGTGTTATATACCTTTGTGGCATGGAAGCTGAGCGTACTCATATCACCTGCGTTCAAAAGTCCTTCGCCATTCACTTCTACTCCAAAGGCATGAGCTGCATCGTAAATAACTTTCAGACCATACTTGTCTGCGATGTCCTGGATTGCCTTGGTATCGCATGGTTTGCCATAAACATGAACTGGCATAATGGCAGTGGTACGTGGTGTGATGGCCGCCTCAATCTTGTTAGGATCCATATCGCCTGTTGCAGGGTCTATATCTACAAAGACCGGCTTGCATCCGTTCCACCAGATACTATGGGTTGTTGCCACGAAGCTATAAGGGGTTGTGATGACTTCGCCTGTAATGCGGAGGGCTTGCAATGCCGTCATCAATGGCAGAGTGCCATTGGTGAACAGGCTCACGTATGGCACTTTGAGATATTCTGCCAATGCCTTTTCCAACTCCTTGTGGAAGCTTCCATTATTGGTAATCCACTTACTATCCCAAATCTTCTTCAACTCTGCAGTAAAATCGTCAAGATTTGGAAGAAGTGGCGATGTTACTGTTATTAATTTATTAATTTATTATCCATAAGCAGGAATTTATATTCTTCTTTTTTATTTAAATTTCTTTTATATGTTGTTTCTAACCGGGTTTCAAAACCGCTTAAGCTACTGCTACTTTTATATCTTAAAAGTTATTCATATCGCAGCCATGATTATGTTTAAGACATGATGTTTGTTCGAAAACCTACCCGTCCTTCCTTTATTGATAAAGCTGGCTGCACTCAGCAATTTGAAAGCGAGCTTTCATTGCGCTCATTGGCACAGTTTTTTCCCGTTAAAGAAGGCTCCACCTCTCTTCTCGGTCTTCTTCAATAGTCTTTACGCCCCCTTCGGTTCCCCTTGTAGGGGACAGAAACCTCAGGGGAAAAGAGGAAACCGCTCCTCCTGTCGCTCTTAACCGCTTCGCTATATGGTTGACGGGGCATCAAAGCTCTCGTCTGTTTTGTGCGGGATGGGACCGCCTGGGGTGGGCTGTTTAAATGTTATCTCCTCATTAACTTTGCTGCAAATTCAAAGAAATCTGCAACGTTCTTGAAATTATCAAACTGCTGGCAATACATACTGGCATAAGGTTCAGGGAACCTTTGTCGTATATCTGCCTTTATCATATTTGCTAAAACCTCCTTTGTGTAGGCTTTCAGCAATTCATTATATTGTTCATCCGTCATCATCTCATTTCCTCCTCATTATCCTATACTACATACGGAACCACCATCATAAAGAGCATTCAGAAGCAAAGAAGCAGCGTATTCTTAGCTATTCGTTTGTTGTTATTTGATGATTGATGTGACATATTAGTTACGTGTCTTTTCTCTGTACCACTTAGATGTGTCGTAGATTCTAAACTTACAACTATAGCAAGCATTCACTAATTCTTCTTCGGACACTTTATCAAACACAAAAGAATAAAATCTTGGATTGGAATCTCTATCAAACTCTTTATAAATCATTTTTTTCCAATCATAATTTATTCCATCTCTATACTTTGAGAACATATCAGCAATAAAGTTGGCTATATTCTCCAAAATGGCATTGTCATCTTCCTCTTCTATATTTAGCTTTGATATCATGTCGGTTAAGAAATCAGATAGTCCGCTATTCTTGGGGATAATCAATCCGTACGAGCTTCTAATTGCATCATAGTTTCCTTCAAATAAATCTTCTGTTGAAGTTTGAACAAACATCATATTTCTGCCCCAACCAAACCTACGTTGACGTTTGTCAATATCAAATACCAGCCATTTTTCTGTTTTCTCCCTCAAAGACCAAAACAAATCCAAACGTCTCTGCTCTTCATTAATCTCAATCTTTTTGATTTCAAACTTTGACAATATCAAGTCATCAATCAAGTTATAATATCGCTGTTTACAAAGCAGCATATCTATATCCTTCAAGTTAGCCTCATCCTCACCATATAAAGTTCGCAATAAAGATATGGCAGACTTATCGGTAGATTTAATCTCTTTCAAAAGTCTATTGGCAGCTGCAAATGCCTCGCTTTCCATTGTCCAGAAATGACCGTTCTCCTCTAAATCCTTTAATGAGCAGAATTTTCTCTTGTCTTCCTTCTCCACCAAGAGAATCTCTGATTCTGAAAGTTTATCTTTCAGAATTTCTTGATCAGAAAAGTCAGTTCTTTTATATTGGTCATTTGTAAGCAAGAAAGCATTCAGAAGCCATGTCATTTCTTCAGCTACCCATGTTACAGAAAAATCCTTCTGCAAGTCATTTTGCTGATTCTCAATATTGTTAAGGTACAACTTATATACAGAGTCCAACATTTTAGATACACTTGCAGAATTGACATTCGACCTTGCCACGTTAGTTTTTGGAGCACTTGCACCTGTCATGTTGGCATAAGCAATAAAAGGATGTCCATTGAATCCTGGTGTGTTTTCGTCAATCCTGATACCCTCAATGCTTATTCCCCATGGAGTAACTATGGCTTCTTTTTGATCTAACCAGATATTGCTGGCTTCTACCATGGAATACTCTTTCATGAAAGAATTATATGATAAGAGTATAGCCATATCTATTCCATTGTTGCTGTATTCTTCTATCTTATATTTGGGAGCATTAGGCGATATTCCTCTTGAGGTCAAGACATATTCTATTAATTGTTTTGGAGAAGAAAAGCCTATTTTCTTCTCTTCACCCGTCTCATGATAATAGAAATCACAATTAGGAATCAAGATCCAATTAGTTAGAATCTGTTCAGGATTAAATTGCTTGAGAGATGGGCGAACCTTGAGTTTGATGGAGGTACCAGTTGCCCCCATTATCTTGAGATTTGAATTCTTCTCAGCACCATGTTTGAGGAGATATTTACCATGAAGATTCCTAATTTTAAGAAGCAAAGGTTTTTCCTTCTCTTCCATTTGTGTCAAGATATCTACATCATCAGCTATCAAGAAACAAGTAAGCAATCCTATGCCAAACCTACTGATGGAATTATAGTTAGGGTGTCTCTTTTGGAACTCGGCATCTTGATATCTGGAAGAACCTACCTTTAGTAGATGATTCTCAATGATGTCCATGTTCATTCCCGTACCATTGTCACATACCATTAACTCTCTTTCTGCTTCATTCCAATAGACATCTACTCGTGGCTTGTATCCTTCTGCAATATGAGCCTCTTGCAATTCATAGAGTTTGACTTTTACTGCGTCTATTGCATTTTGAGATAATTCTCTTAAGGAAACAGAAAGATTATTATACAAGGTTTCTCCAACCAACAAACTCAATATCTTCTGTTGGTCAATGGTAAAAGACAACTGTCTACGTTCAAAATCTTTGTTCTCGATGGTAGAATCATCTATATTCTTCCAAGGATAGTCATATTTTGAAGCGTATTTTTTCTTGACAATCTCATTAAGACGATGGTTATTCTTCAATTCTTCGCGAGCATAATTCAAATAATCCATCAAGGCAAAGAATCCATCATCTTTCTCAAAGAATGCTGAAACCTCGAATGTATCTTTTGGTAGCGTTTCATCTTTGTTGCCATCTTGGTCTTCTGCTATTTTAGGAGATACGCATGTAACGGCGGACTGCTTGGCCCATTCTTCCTGACTAATAGGATTAGATGGAGAGATTATCGCATATTCAACGGACGGTGTTCTGTCGCTTGTTATATGAAGCAAGTCAGCAGTTCTTACAATTAAAGCGGCATAAAATACATTGCCCGATTCTTCCAATGAAGTGCCATAAGCCCTTTTTACTTTATACTTGTCGAAGTCATCCAGATCATTGAGATTGTGACTTTCGCAAATTAGTGCTAAATCTTCATTGAATACAGGCTTAAAGCCAGAAAGCAAAGACTTTATAACCTCTAATACTTTTGAGTCAGTATAGCAAAAGGCATTGTCTTCATTCCTAATCCAACTTGCGATTCTGTCACCATGATGACGTCGCACAAATTCTTGATAGACAAATCTCTCTTTGGATTCATCATCGTATGTAGATAAAGAAGCTAAGTTTTCCTCTTTTTCTAAATAGGCTTGCCTAAAAGTTTTGAATTCATTTTTTTCATTCCTATTTTCATACTCGTTACGAGTAACAAGCATACCAAGGTCATGAAAATAGGTGGATATGACGATGAGCATCCAATCTGCCCCAGTCATTATCTTTTGAGTAGATTCTGGTATGATGAAATCCAGAGATTCCAACATCTTGTCTATATGTGATATATCATGCTTGGTGTATTCATCAAATAGGCCTCCATCACCTATATGTGCCAACATCTAGGTTACCTTTTCTTTCAAGGCATCCAGTTTTATTGATTTGAATGCATTCAAGTCACAAGCTTTCATCGCCTGTCGCTCTGCATTTGAAAAATTATCTGCCATAACTATAAATGCTTTAAAAAACAACCATATTTTATTTTCTGTATTGATCAACCAATAACTAAAGGCTTAGGATAAGGGCTGAATTGATACAATTGAGAAACTCGTATTTTGTTCATGTCTGCTCCTACTGCGACTAACCGATTCTTTATGTCTGTAACAGTACAAGGTGTTAGTCGAGGGTTAATAAGATACTCCTCTATAAAATCATTTGGATTTATATCAAACAAGACTGCCGAATCATCTATTCTTTCATCATCAGACGCATACGACATAATAATACGTACTTCTTGCTCATGAGCAAATTCAGTTCTTTTTATGAAGAGAGATTCAGCCATTGACTTATGTAGTAGAGAAGTACTTAAATCAACATTAGATAACCAATTGTTTAACTTATCCTGAGAAAAATACTGCACTAAACCAATATATGTAGATGCCATACAACTATCATCAACATATACTGCATTAAAGAGTTTTTTGCAGTAGTTTTGATTCTTACTGCAACATTTTCAAGAGAATCATTTGCGGACCATGTTTTATGTCCGAGTAGATTCTCCACATTGCATCCGTTTCGTTGGCAATAGTCCAACTCTGACCAAAATTACATTTTATCAAGTTTTCTGCAGAAACTGCTGCAGTAGGGTTACTACTAAGCACAAATTTCTGTTTGAATAAGAAGTTCTCATAGACATCTTCCTAAGACTCAACTTTTCCAACATGTAGTTTTCCCTTTAATAAGAAAGGTATGTATTTTAAAGGAAAGAATTTATAGATAGGAGTCCCTATATTCAAACTATTGAGTATGTTCTGTGATTTATAAAATTCATCCATAATATATAATCTTAATTGTTAATTTGTAACCATCTATATTTCCACACACCCTCTGAACCGAGTTCATTTAAAGGCGATTCATAAGATGTTGAAAATAAGGAATGTTCTTCAGATTCATCTTGATATGTCTCACCATACCATATTTTAATAGCTAAAAATCATTATAAAACCTTAAACTTTGAAGTTGTTTTCCTTACTTTCTTCAATGTAGATTTCGTTGTAATGGGTTTAGCAGAAGAACCTTTACTGCCATTACTCTGTTCTGTAACATTTGCGCCTGCCTGTGGTAATTCTTCACCGTTAATTGAAGATACTACAATGTTCTTCAATTCATCAACTCTATGACCAAAACTATTCTTAACAGCATATTTCAAAAGATCAAATTGGCTTGGAATTTTTGTTGCAAACAACAATCTTTCTTTAAACTTAGCTGTTATATTGGTTATACTTGTATCAGTTGCACTATCTTTTTTTGAATCAAAGAAAGCTTGTCCAAAAGCATCTTTATAAATATCAGGAGCAGAATCAATGCCATCAGCATTTAATGCTTTCTGATAGTCTTCATACTCTTTACGTATATTGGCTCCTAATATGTAGTAATAATTATCAGAGAACAACCATGTCAATACTATTTGGTATATTAATGGCAATAATACCAATACAGAACAGTAATTATTTATATTACTTACGAAATGCATGACAATTGGTTTGTCTAAACAACCTGATAAATCAAAACAATTCAATAAACCAAAACCAGCTATCAACAAAACGCAAACTACAAAAGAATGAAGCAATCGTGTAGCCCAAATACTAACTACCAAAAATCCTATAACAGAAAGAAGGGTAAAAGCGGCAAACGACAGATGAAATACATCGGTTTCATTTTGAGAGGCATTTAATGGCAAGTTAGTCTGCTCATATCCTACATACCATAAAGTGACACAACAATACAGCAAGCTAAAGAATCCTCTTAGCCGAGAACGCTTCTCTATCAAAGCTGCATTTTTGGATACATTATCTGCCAAATGCTTCTCTATAGTAGAACTACTAACCTTAAACAATGACTCTACACGCTCATTGATTAGGTTGGCGTAGCTCATGGACCAAAGACTTTTAAACAACCAGTTGTCAAAGCTTAAGGTCACATAAATGGCAGCAACAAACTGAATAAGTGTACTATAATGATATATCATAAATATTTTCCATATAATCGTTTAATCTCTTCCTGACGATTCTTATTCACTTCGAATTCATCATCTGTAAGTACATTCTTTCCGTCTTCACCCTTAACAGCTATATGATATACAGGATAGTCAGTCCCCTTAGAAACATTATTGTGCCAGTTTAATGCTCGGAGATTAACTATATTGTCTATCTCATCCATTTCTGCACCTTTTTCCTTTAAAAGAGCTTGGGGATAAACATGGTCAACCTCCCATCCAAAATCACTATCTCTCATATTATACTTATCTTTCTGTATCCAAGCACCGCACGGATCTTTCCGATAAAGTTTTTCATCATACCCATCTATGGGATTTGCCCTTTCCCATAATAAATCCAATAATTCTTTAGAATATCTACACATTGTATTAATATTTATATTATTGCCTTATATATTTCTTATAATAGTCAAGCAAAGTAAAGGATGGCTAAGCCGTAAGCATCCACCCCCTATGACAATACAACTCCATCCCCTGTGTTTACAGGAACTGAGGAAGTCCATAGAGTTGAATAAATTTAATCTGGACACCTATATCATTCAATAACATATTTATTAGGAAACTTAGTTCCTAAAATCTCACGCCAATTGCAGTAAGCACTATAGACATAACCTTTTGACGCATTTTCGATTGCTTCTACACATTTATCTTTGGCCTTTTTAGCTTTATTTTGGAATGAGCTATAATCGGTATATATCCTATTGCTACCAACCATTCTCCATGAATTTTGCGTTTTTGGAATATATGCAAGATAGGCAAAGAAATCCCTTGCCATCCAGTCGTAATATGTATACGACTTATCTTTATACTGATAGTTTTGCAAAAAACGATAGGCAAATAAATCCAATAAGCAACTTTTCAATGATATATTATAGAAATATTTCCATGCTCTTGCCATTCTGCATAAAGCATAATGATTTCCATTACAAACATTGTTAAGATCATGAAAAGCTTTAATCTCTGGTCTTGGATTTGTTGTTTTCCAACTCCCACCATCATTACTGTCGGGATAAGTAAATGAACCATCTGTATTTTCAAAACATGGAAGTATCTCAAATGTATTGCCATCAGAGAATGTAACCTGTACTATCTGTCCATCACCTTTCAATATTGTTCTTGGATATGTGGTCGCTAAGGAAGTCTTTACAGCCTGCAACAATGAAGACTGACCATTATATAGGTACGCATTGTATTGTAAGTATGTTGAATATGGAAGAATCATTAACATATCCACATCACTAATGTTCTCTGTTGCTGTATTACGCCCATACGATCCTACATATAGAGTGTTGCTTGTAGAATTAACTTTTCTAAAGTCGAAATTTATTCGCTGTACTATACTATTATGCCTTGTCGCTATTGTATTTCGAGTACTTGACGATACTTTTAATCTGTCATTAAAAGTACCAAATGCTTTTGCTATATTCATTTTGTTATAGTTGTAAATAATCAGGAACTATAAGTTTTATCTCTTCTTCTTCTGTTGTTGACTCTTTTCCTTGTTTCAAAGCCTTGCTGGCAAGTGTACATGCCTTTGATGAAGCTTCTGGAACGTTGCCTATATAAATTTCATTTTCACGCTCCTCCAAAATATTTCTTCTCTCTGCTATTTGTTCATTTGTCAATGTTTCTGCTTTTATATCAGTCAGCAAAGATTCATATTTGTTACGTAAATCATGATGTAAGGCTGCGTATCGTTTGTTTTCAATAGCCTTACGATCAGCCTCAACTTCTTTTCTCGTCAATGTGTAATAGTTAAGTGACATAGCAACAAAAGCTGTTATCATTTTGACCCAATAAGGTGATAGGCTTTCTGTTAAAGCAAGTATCACTCCTGCAGAAGTTGCAGAAGTTAGGACACGTACAATACGAGAATCCAACTTATATTGTTTGAAACAAATATCAGCTTGACACTCATGTATTTTGTGTGTCCACGTTATTTTAACATATCGACCAAGTATTTGCTCGTATATTATTTTCTGTTGTATTGTCATATTTTAAATATTAAAGATTGTGGCAAATGGTGGTATTGAAGCAAAAACTCCACCTGTATATCTTCGTTCGTTAGTACTCAATTTAGGGCATAGCCCTTTGTATAGGCATTTTTGCAAGTGCCTATATGTTGAGTTGTTTAAAATTTCACTTGTTTATTAACTATTACATACATTTTACACCCAAGTGATTTTCGGCTGCACTCGGCATAACTCAAACAAGTTTGGCTCTGCACTCGTTTGCACGAAAATTCTTCGCTCGATATTTTAAAGCAAGTTTTCATTGTACTCACTTATCGAAAATGTTCCAAATCTTCACTGCTGTACAAAATCATTTCATTATCATTATTCTGAAAGACAGATGGGGTCAAGCTCGGAGCGAAAAGTAGCTCATAAAAATGTTGCTTTCGCTCATCTGCCTTATATGTTAATATGCAGTATGGCTGCGAATATCACAACCACGCCACCTACTACATTAATATATACCAAAGTCTTTCCCCCCCCAACGCATTCAATATAACTCGGCTCGTGTACAGCGACACGATCATCATAAAAAGCATTCGGAAGTAAAGAAGCTGCGTATTCTTCGCTATTCGTTTGTTGTTATCTGATTGAGATGACATAATTAAGTAACAGTTAAAAAATAACTTGTCTATCCTTCCAAACTGCTTAACATTTTCAACAAACTTTCAGCTTCGGATTTCACCAGCATTGAGATTTCAGGAAGAGCATTATTGTAATAAAAAACTTTACCTCTTGGCAAGTCCAAAATACCTATCTTAACCTCATCTGTATCCACGCTATATGCCTCACGCATCAGTTCAAGCAAAACATCAGCTTCATTTTTACTTATCTTTTTATCACCACTGCTAAAGAACAACTTTATTGCATAAGCTTGTTCTCTATAGGTAAAACAAAGCTCAGGAGCTACATTGACTCGTAAATCTTTATGCTTCCAAAACTTTTTGCTAAGAATCAATTTCTCTAATTTTCTTTTTTTCCAAAATTTCTTTAAGCCACCTATTTTTTGAGAATAATTGGCTCTTTTATCTTCGGAAACTCGGTCTAAGACAACATCCAGTTCTTCTGCCTTTCCAGAATGATTCAAAACATACTTAATGTGATTACGTAACATTGCCCAATAATCTGTTCCTATAGTATAGTCCGAATGCAAATCTCTATAAATTGATTTAACTGCATTATAGCGATGCATACCTGTTTTTGTGATAAAATTACAAAACTGACTTAATGTTATTACTACATTTGCCATAACTACTTATTACTTTAATAATTATACACTCTCTTTATTAAATTCTACAAACATTACTGATTTTCCAATATTATCATCATGATAAAGATGAACATCTGTAGTCCTGAATTGGGGCAACCTTCTCTTCAAACTCTCGCTCGCTGAAGATCTCGAAGAAGTAGCCACAAGAGTCGCGGAAGAGGCGTGGCTCTATAATGAGAACGCCTTCTATTTCTGTTTTTACTATATTCATCGTATTAATTTTTGTTCTTTTTATAAGAAGTTCTAAAATCATCCCGTCCTTCTTTACCATTAAAAAAGGCTTTTTTCTACCCCTCCGTCTCTCCTGCAAGGAGAGCTCCACTTTCTCCCCAAGCCCTTCTTCCTCAGGAAGCGGGGATGTAACCGCCCTACTCGGTGCTCGGGATCGCTACGCTCTAAGGTTGGCGGACCATCAAAGGTCTGCGCCAGATTGTGCGAGATGGGACCGCCTGAGAAACATTACAACCTACAAAAGAAATATGCTTGAAAATCTTCTCTCTTACAGCTGTGATAAATTTAAAAATGCATTACTTTCTTTTTATATCCCCCTCCAACCTTCATATAAGTCTTTTACATATTTCTTTACTAACATCAAATAAGAAGTTTATGCTTCGTCATACTTATAGGCATTCCCATAAGTGGTAACATCAACCGTTGTGCCATCAATATTAAATTTATATGTAAATTCAACTATACCATACTTTCCTTTATCTTCTTTTGCCATTTGAGTCATATATAATATTGTTTTATTGGCATAGAGATTTTGAATTTCTTTGTCAGGTAAATTGTGCTTAAAAAAAACAGTTGAAACCGCATAATCTAAATTGTTACCTAAACTATAGACCAAAGCGTTACTTGTTTTAGAACAATGATGTGGTACTTTAACCCATCTAATATCTTTTAATAGTTGCTGATTACAACACTTAATATTTGGATTTTCAGTATCACCGCCAAAATAAAACATATAATCATCCAAAGACAAGACAAAAGAAACAGATAAATCATTTGGACTAGTTAGAGATTCATTATAAATTGCTTTCCAATCTAATGTTGAAATATTGGGCGTCAAAAAAAACATATCTGAATTTTTGATTTTATTATCATTTTCCGAAATCAAATCTATTTGATAACAATTACCTGTTCCTCCCGAAGATTTTATCGGCCAAAGATTCTTCTTATTAACACATCCTAATATATTCGAGAAAATATCAATCGTCTTATTACATTCATTTTTCAACAATCCTTTATTTTTATCTCCATAATAAAAATCAGGTCTTATAAAAACCAAATTATCACTATAGAAATCTTTAACCAAATCATCAATGCCTAAAGAATGATCATGATGAGGATGTGTCCAACATACTATATTCAACTTATCAACATTATATTTTGATAAGATGTCTTTAGCTAGATTAATGTTGTTTTGTAAATAAGAATCTACAACCATTGAGAAAACGACCTTATTAGAATTACCTGTATCTACATATAGTATGATACAACTTTCTCCTAAGTTCTTATAACCTATCACAAAAATATGTACTTCAAGGTTTTCAAACTTTGATACATAACACTGTAAATTACTATATCTCATTATAATGTTTTACTTCACCTTCATAAATAGGCATTGCCCCCCATATCACATCTGTATCTAATGTTTCTTTAGATACAGAACTAACATCGAATACCGGAGACTCTTCTTGCGTTGTATTATCGGTGCTATAATCAAAAGAATCTGGAGTAAATGATGCAGAAAAGACTTTATCTGTTTTCATAATTATAACATTTTTCTAAGTATTCTTCCGTTACACATGATTTGAATATCTCAAACATTTCGTCCTGAATGTTTTCATTTAATAAAGTATTCAATGTTTTGAAATCTCTTAATTCATCCATTCTAAAAAATTCATCAGCAATATATGCATCTAAATCAATAATAACTCCTATTTTATCACTATCGATATATCTATTAAATTGCTGATTATAATTATATCTGATATTATTTTTTTCCAGCAAATCATAATACTTGCGAGTTTTTACAAGCGTATTATCTCTTAATCTATAAAATAGATTGATATCGCCCTCAAATACGTCAAAAATATCTTCTTCTTTTTGGAAATCTTTTTTATCTATTTTTCTAATTCCTAGACGTCTGATACTCACAAATTTATCATATTCAAACATCTCTTCGAGAAGCTGCCTTATTAAGACTGTATAATGACGACTTCCAGAATAGGATCCAGAACAATCTATCGAAACAACAATACTATCATTAACTATATCAAGAACTGCCTTTGAGCCTTCCTCTATTGTACAATCCAAAAAACGAAATCCATTATCGATTTCTGAATTTTGGGTAAATTTAGAGTTTTCTGAATTTTGAGCATCTATCACAAAACTAACTGAACGACTTTTGAGCGGTAAAATCCTATTAAAAGACTTTTTTATCAATTCTAAGCCCTTAACTCTATTGATATAGCCCGTCAAATCAGTCAACCCCGCAACATCTACTCGAAAGATTACCTTTGCAAGTAAATCACTATGTACATTGGTTCTTTTATATTTATCTTTGCTCATAATATTAATATTTTAAGTTTAATTCTGTATATACAAAAGATTGCGGTGCTGTGAAATTATCAAATATTATATTTGGATGAATTGCTTCACTATATTTTACAACATCTTCAATCTTAAGTGCATAAGCTATTCTTTTCCCCTCAAAATAAGAATCAAAAAACAATCTAGTTATTCCAGAATATTCTTTTGTTTCTTCCCATAGATTTTCTGGTGTATCGGTTATAATACTCTTTATCTTAAATTCACCAACAATACGACAAACAGGACTACTACTATAAATATAGACTTTGTCAACTGGCTTTTTAAATATTGTTTTCCGATACTCAAAGATTTTCCTACCTTCAAAAATTTCTTTAACAAACTTTGGTTTAATCGATAATATAACGTTCATCTACCTTTCCTAACTTTAATATTGAATTAAATTGCTCATTATCCAATTGTCTGAACCCCCAATAAATATTTCTATCTATACCTGCTCGTTCAACTAATTCTTTCATAATGATGCGATGACGAAACGCAATATTATATAGCATTTTTATAACCGTAAAATTACTTTTTTTGTTGTACCAATATCTTAAATCCGCTTCAGCAAACACAGAATAGCTCTTCATATATTTCAAGAACTCTTCCTCTGAATCAAAATCACCATACGTCTTAACTTCTAAAACAGTACAAACAGAAGTAGCTACACTCCTATATAATGCTCGTCCAGGGATATCACTAGTTCTATATATAACAAGCTTATCATTCTTCTTTAATTTCCAAACATCTCGCATCCAACAAATATAAATTTTATGAATACTATTAGTCTCAGAAACATCATTAATTACATCAAATTCATTTTCTGTATCTAATTTTGAATCAGGAAACATCAAAGTATGAAACTTTGGATATATAGACAAAATATATTGATCTCCCTTATTGCAATGAACATAAGGATAATCTAATAATAAATCATCAGAATGTTTATTCATTTCCCTTATATAAACTTCCTCATACTTACCATCAGGATGCTTTTTTATAGCCATCATAACAAAACCATAGGTCTTGAACATATTTATGAGCGGTAACAATCGATCTTCTGGAAAGATTGTAACATAAACTTCTTCAATATTATCAACAATAGCCTGATCCAAGATTTTCTTTATAAATCTTTCCCCACGCTTTGTTCCTCTATTATCTATCTTAAAGGTTCCTATCTTCAATCTTCTCATTGGTGGAAGATGAGGAATTGTGTCTGTTACTGCTTCATCTTCTCGCTTCAAGTATAAAAAATCTTTTAACTCTTCTGACTCGAAATAGGTTAAAGCTTTAGCTCCTTCTTGAGCTTTTCGCTTATACCATTCGTCAAAACCTTCATAACTTTCTCTCAAAGAATTAAAAAAGACATCGTTTAAATCAATGTCACGAAAAGATCTATATTCTAAATCCATAATTTTACTTTAAAAAATGAAGATAATCATCAGTAAATCACCGTTAGAACGTAACTACTGATTTTCAGCAGTTAGCACATCCAACATTTTTCAAAAAGAACATATTATTAATTGATATTGCCAGAGCTGCCAATTAGGCAGCCTTGACATTCACCTTTTTGTTCGAGTTATAATTACATGGGATTAGGGACATGAAGTCTTGCTCCCCCTCCATCAGTCGGGTGAGTATATCTTCTATATAATGTATATCACCAATACAGCGTCCCCACTATATTACAAGCAGTTACGCGTATTATTTTTTGAAAAAAGTTATTTTATTATCGTTTTGCAGAAGATAAGCTGCACTCGGCAATTTGAATGCCAGCTTTCATCGTGCTCATTTGCTTTATCTTTTAGGGTGAAGGATTGACTTAGCGCACTCCTTCACCTCATCGGATTTTTCAACATAGTAACATGGAAGCATAGCTCGGTATTCTTATCCTCATCTTTCATAATACATCATTATGACAAAGACCTTACTAAATAATACCGAATCTCTTTTTTTCCTTGTTCGTAAGAGTCTCGGTTGTTTTGAGAACATCAAAAATGCCTTGAAGGTCTGAATCGGTCAGAGAGCCGAAGTACTCTCCTTCCATGAGTTTCTCCAATGGAATGGAAAAAAGCATACCACAATCTACATAACTGTCATACTTCAAGAATTCAGGGTAATCGGTCTGATGAAGGAGATACTGGGCAGAGAGAAATGAGGCAGAATAGGCTGATTTAGGACTCATCTTGGTATTTACCAAAACAGAACCATAACAAACCTTCTTTAACTTATCGACTCCTATAATAACCAACTTCTTTGGCTTCTGCTTTCTTCCATCCTTAAATACCAAACCCTCGTCAACAGAAATGATGGTTCTGATTAAAGAACCTATCTCCAACTTCTCTTCTGTAACTTGACGAAGATTGTCGAGATAAGCCTTTTGTAGTTCCCTTAAATCCATGCCAAAGCCTTTTGAACAGACTGGCGCTCACGGATAACTGCCAACATAGCCTTGCTGGCACCAGCAGCGTCAGCCATGTCATACATAGTAATCTTGGTGTCCTCACCCGTTTTGTCAGCTTGACGCTTCGCTCGTTTCCAAGCTTTATCCTCGTGGGACTTGTCCGACAAGTCAAAAGAATCTACATCCTTACATTTGGCAATCCACTTATCAAGCATCTTGACGTCTGCAACTGAAAGTTCGTCCATATCACAAACTGCATTCTTTGAAGCCAAAATAAGTTGATGACCTTCCTTAGATAGTTCTATATCCAAAGAAGCTGCAAAGTCTTTCAATTCAGAAGAAAGTTCGGTCTTTCCTTCTACACCACGCAAGACCTTATAGGTCAACGTTGGAACTGGTCCATGCTTTCTTGCCACAAAAGTATCATAGACGATTGGCAAGCCATACTCTTTCAACTGATTCTGCTGGGCAAAATACATTACCTTGAAGAGGTGGATATAATCCACTCCTTCTGGAAATGCCTTCAGAATGTAAAGCACCACAGCCTTAATCTTTAATATTTGATCTTTTGTTTTCATTGTCTTATTCTTCTTGAATTTGATAAAGATACAACTTTATTACTAAACCGCCAAGGATTTATCGGATTTTAACGTATCTTATTCCATAGGTAAATCTGTATATCACCAAAAATGAACTGATGACTCCAGGGCATTCCTTCTATAGCTGGATCCGATTTGTCATCAG
>ULSM01032983.1_pt1 | contig 26844 bp, 20 predicted proteins | sample 1956381 | NCBI WGS metagenome assembly ULSM01 (sample SAMEA4835710, study PRJEB28245) | human gut metagenome | biome: gut microbiome; material: fecal sample | place: Denmark | collected 2008 | reverse complement strand
CTAGAAACTTAAGTGATCAATTTCTGGGGCCATACTATTATGGCGCATTTTTATTTAATTTCTTAAATTGCCAAGCTTCACCCACATAGGAGATGCTTCAATTAAGCCTTTATTGGTCAAGCTTAGATCTCCTGAAAGTCCATGCATAACATCGTCTTTATCCTTAGCCAGATCGTCTATGCTAAAAGCAAAATTTACAGCATCATATGCAGATGCAAAAATTCTTTGTACCTGAGAATTTGCTTTAGGTAATCCCTGCATAAATGAATTTTTCAATTCGCTATCTGTTAAAAGCCAAGGCATATCTCCTAAAACAGCTCCTTTTAAGGCCAATTCTTGGGCTGAATTGTTTATGCCCTGGTAACTTTTATCAGTCAGGTATACAGGCAAATCTCGAGGCAGACTTGATTTGATAGTAACTGTATCAATGCCGTTTGCATAGATATAAGCACTGTCGGCTAAGGAAAGATTGCAGGTCTGGGCAAAATTTTTAAGAAGGTTAGGGTCCTGATAGCTGCAGGCTTCAACTTTGCCAACTTTTGAGAATTCATTGTTAAAGGCATTCTGAGCTCGGATTGCGCCGCTGTCATTGCTGCTGTAGATAACTACCGGAGATTTATAGCCATCAGCATAAATTTTTGCGGCAGCTAGAGCTCCTTCATAATCCGGACCTAGATTGAAATACCATTGATTTACAGGACGGTTATTCTCTGGGGTATTGAGAACTATTGAAGGGATCTTAATATTATGAGCATTTAAGGCGTTAACTTCAGGCTTTAAGATAGGACCAATGATTAGATTAGTATTATCTTTAGTGATAGCAGCAACAATTTCGGAAATATTTTGTTTGTTAGTGTCGTAAAAAACTACTTTAGCTTGCGAGGCTCTGTCATGAAGAGCAGATAAGATGCCTAATTTAGCTGGATTGCCAACATTTTTCGCAAAACGTCCAGAAAGCGGTAATAAAACAGCAATCTTAGCATCATCATTTAATTTAAATAGACTTTGCGGGTTAATATTAACCGGTACAGCTTCAGCTTTTTCACTTAAGCTTTTTCCTTCAAAGGCTGGCTCATTTTTAAGCGGCGGCAGAATATATGTACAGATGGGATGCTGAGAGTATTTTTGTCTGAATTCTTTTAGGGTAGCTTCCTTAAGATTTTGATTTTGAGACCTGTTTATAAGGGTATATTCAAGGAATCCTCGATCATTGTAATCTTGAGTATTGTTTATTTGCTGAGCAATTTTATCTGTAGGGATAGCCTGCAAGAGATCTTTACATTTGTTAACAACAATTATTTTATCCTGACCGTTAACATAATCTAAAAGGTTTTTCTCTGCATTATAAGCATCAAACTGATACTGGGTGTCCTTGGTCTTATTAAACATTTTGCCCGAAACTGCAGAGCGTAATTGATAGTAATAAGCGGCAGTGCTTTCCGGTAAAGCTTGAGCATTGATATTTTTAAGTTCGCTGTAAGCCTGTTCTAATTTTCCTGTTCTGGAATTAAGCAAAGCTTCTAGGATTTGAGCTTGTGTTTGTTTATAGGGATCTGTAGCTAATGAATAAATTTCATTTAAAGTATCTCTTGCGAGTTTAGCATCGCCAGCATTGACGCTGCTGCGCATAAGTAAAATTAAGGCATTAAAGCGTTCGCTGTCATTTACATTATTTACAAGATCAGCATACTCTTTCTGATTTAGATTGAGATTGCCAAAGGCTTGAGCACTGCTAATATTTTGACTGCTAGTAGTACAAGCGCTTAAGGATAAAATTGCAGCTGTAATAACAGAACATACGGCAATATTTAATCTAGATTTTTTAGCTTTCACTGTAATTTCCTTGAACCAATCAAGAGGTTGCAGGTTACATAACCTGTACTCAATTTTTTAGACTTTATCAAGCTTGGTATGGCTGAGAATAGGATTATCGTCAGATATCTTCATGGCATAATATAAAAGTAGTTCAATTGCCACTATATTGCGCCTGTGCACTTAATTAAGTGCGTCCCACTCCGTTAAAGCCATGAAATCCGTTGCCTCTACTCACAGTGTTTATAACCTCAAGGCTTACTTAAATTAGTTATGGCTTAATACTAAAGCTATCAGCGCCATAATAATGAGACTTGAGGAAATTTTTCTGAAAAGTATGTTCTCATTATAGCGTTAATTTGTGGGAAATCATTAGAATAATCAGAGCAAGCTCTTCTTTTTGCTGGCGCATTAGCTGGCTTTATGCAAGTTAGGTATATGGGAAATATTTAATTCATTTGCCTGTCAGGTAATAACTATGAGATTGCCAATGGCAAGCATTTTGTGCATTCAGCATGATTTTAACTGAGAAGTTATTATGTAATTCAAATAGGTAATTGCGAAGATAAATTACTTTACTGATAGTTATATCAGTATGATAAATGTGAAATATTATAAAATTTATGGTTTTGGTTATAGGGAAAAATTTATATGCTGTTAGCTATAAGCATGAGTCTTTTTTTGTAATCATAATTAGGACTGTATAATAGAAAAAAACTTTTTTTGAGGAGCTTATGCTTAAAAACGCACTCTATATTGTTCCAACTCCAATAGGTAATCTTGAGGATATTACCTTAAGAGCAATCAATGTTCTAAAATCAGCTACTTTAATTGCAGCTGAGGATACTAGGCATTCAAAAATTTTGCTAGATCATTTGGGGATCGGCGGGGTCAAGCTTATAAGCTGTCATGATCATAATGAAGAAGAACGAGCCCATTTGATCGCCTCTGAAGTAAAAAATGGCGGTATTGTTGCTTTAATTTCAGATGCAGGTTCTCCTCTTATAAATGATCCTGGCTATAGAGTAGTAAGCTTATGTGCAAAGGAAGGTATAGATGTAGTGCCGCTGCCAGGACCTTGCGCTTTGATTACTGCTTTAGAGGCTGCAGCTTTGCCAACAGATAAGTTTATGTTTCAAGGCTTCTTCCCGGTTAAAGAAAAAGAGTTAGAAGAAACCTTGCGGGCTTTAATAAATGTAGATTACACTGCAGTGTTTTATGAGACGCCTAAGCGGATTTTAGCGACGATGGAGCTTTGTGCAAAAATATTGCCAGAGCATCCAATTTCATTATGCCGTGAGCTTACCAAAACTTACGAATCCTTTTACCGCATGCAGGCAAAAGATTTTCCCGCGTTTTTAAAATCTGATCCCTGCCGCATTAAGGGAGAGTTTGTGGTGGTAATTGGTTCAGTTGAAAATAAGGATAATGCTATAGATGAAAAAATAGTTGAAGCTTTAAAACAGCTGCTGCCAACTACCCCTATAAAGACTGCAACCTCAGTTTTGGCAAATATTTCTGGACTTAAGCGTAATGATCTTTACTCTTTGGCGTTGAAATTAAAAGAAGATAACGATCTTTTATAACAATCTGGTATAATACATATAAGAGTCGGCCGGGCAATCGCTGCCGTGCACGCGTGTCTTAGACATACGGTCACTGGGGGAGGAAAGTCCGAGCTCCGCAGGACAGGGTGCCAGGTAACGCCTGGAGAGCGCAAGCTCATGACTAGTGCAACAGAGAGCAGACCGCCTAAGTGTGAAAACACTGGTAAGGGTGAAAGGGTGCGGTAAGAGCGCACCGCTTTCTTAGTAATAAGAAAGGCATGGTAAACTCCACCCGGAGCAAGATCGAATAGGTCTCCTTATGATGTGGTCCGCATCGGAGACGGGTTGATTGCTGGAACCGGTGAGTGATTGCCGGTCTAGAGGAATGATTGCCACTGCAATAAAAGCAGTACAGAACTCGGCTTACAGGCCGACTCATTTAGTTAGGATTTCTTGCCCATCATGCCATTTACTCATATTCCCGTATTGCTTCATGAAGTTTTAGCAGGCCTGGCCATTAAAGAAAATGGCATTTATTTAGATGCTACTTTTGGCCGTGGAGGGCATTCGCGTTGTATACTGGAAAAATTAGGCCCAAATGGGCATTTATATGCGTTAGATCGCGATTTAGAAGCTATTGAGGCTTCTAAGAGCATTGTTGACGATCGCTTTACAATTGTTCATAGCCGTTTTTCTAAGCTTAAATCAGTATGTGAGGATTTTGGCATTGTAGGAAAGGTTGACGGAATTTTAATGGACATAGGGGTATCTTCTCCTCAATTAGATGATTCTGAAAGAGGATTTTCTTTTGATCGTGATGGTCCTTTGGATATGCGTATGGATCAAAGTGCAAAATTAGATGCCCAAACTATCGTCAATACTTATTCGCAAAAAGATTTAGCATATATTTTTAAAGTTTATGGTGAGGAACGTTTTGCTTCTAAAGTAGCTGCAGCTATCGTAAGAGAGCGCCAGAAGCAGCCTTTTTTAAGAACTATGCAATTATCCGAACTCATCAAAAAGACTATCCCAGGATGGTCAGAAACCAAGCACAAGGCTACCCGTTGTTTTCAAGCTTTGCGTATAGCAGTTAATTCAGAATTGGATGAATTGCGTGAGGCTTTAGATCAATGTGTTGATGTTTTAAATGACGACGGCAGACTGTGCGTTATAAGCTTTCACTCGCTTGAAGATCGTATAGTAAAAAATTTTATAAAAGACAAGGCGCGCGGGCAGGAGATACCTCCAGCCATTCCTTTGACCTTCGAGCAAACAGAACAATTGCGCCTGGCTACAGCAACTATGGAGCCCATTGGCGGAGCCGTCAAAGCCGGCGAAGCTGAACTTTTACATAATGTCCGTTCGCGCAGCGCTACTTTAAGAGTCTGTGCTCGGATGAAGAGGCTTAAAACATAAATGCAAAGTGCGGCTGCCAGGATTTTAGAGGATGAGTCTCAGGAACAAGAGACTCAAGTCACAGAAAACCCAAAAAACACCTCAGCTTCTAAGGATGAAAATAAGGATAATAATGAGGCTTCTAAAAAGGAGTCTATTGTTATTGATGTTAATTTAGAAGATCTCGGCGAGGAAACATATAATTCCTTTAATCGACGCTACGAATATTTAGGCTTAACTAAAGTCAGGGCTTTGCTGCCGACTATAGTTGCAGATATTATGCGTAATAGCTTAGTCTATTTATTAGCATTAGGCGTTACGGCTTTATGTATTTATAAGGTGATTCAGGTACAGGATACCCGTCAGCTTACCGCGCACTTAAATGAAGTGAATCGCGATATTGAAAATCAAAGCCGTGAGAGCTTATTGCTGCAAGCGCAACGACAGTCACTGTCGGCACATTCTTTTATTCGTGAACAAGCAATACAGAAATTAGGAATGGTGAATCCCAAAACCGAGGCGGAAATTGTTATTCGTCTGGATCATTAGATGTCACTTTTTACTGATAAAGAGGGAGGCGGAAATTTAAAAATTTCCCGCTTCCGGATTAGTGTAGTTTGTTTAGTTCTAATAAGTGTAATTGTTGTAATAGTTGCACGCTTATTATGGATACAGGTATTACATCCTGAGCGGCTTATTGCTGAGGGTAATGCTCGTGTCCTGCGCAATTATCATTACGAGCCTGCCCGCGGAAAGATTACCGATCGCCAAGGAAAAATTCTGGCAATTTCTATACCTGTTAAAACTGTCGATGCAGATCCTAAAGTTTTACACGAAAAGGGTATAGCTAAAGATAAAAAAGCCATTGCCAAATTAGCTGAAATCTTGGAAATAGATCCTTTAGAGCTTGCCGATAAAATAAAAGATCCCAGCCGGCGGTTTGTGCATTTAAAGCACTATCTTGACATTGATAAAGCAAAGCAGCTTCAAGAAATTGCTAAAGACGGCATTATCTTAAATGATAGCTATCGCCGTTATTACCCTACGGGAAATGTCAATTCTAATTTGGTGGGGATTCTAAATGGCGAGGGCGTTGGTGTTTACGGAGTTGAGCAAAGCTTCAACAGCTATTTAACTGCTACAGCTACTACACGCTCTGCCCATAAGGATCGCTATAACCATGTAATTGAAAATCTTGGCATAGTCAAGGCTGGAGCTAATGGCGGAAATTTAGTTTTAAGTATTGATAATCGCCTGCAGACCATTGCCTATAAAGCATTAGATGATGCAGTTAAAGCTAATGAGGCTGAAAGCGGCTGTGCTGTATTAGTCGATGTCAGAACTGGCGAAATCTTAGCTATGGCTAATAGTCCTTCCTTTGATCCTAATGATAGAAGTCATTTTGATATTAAAAATGCAAAGAATCGCGCTATTACCGATATTTTTGAGCCAGGATCCACTATGAAGCCTATTGTAGCTTTGGCTGCATTAGAGACTGGCGCTGTAAATTGGAAGGAGGTTTTTGATACAAGGCCTTTTGTAGTTGATGGCAAGGTGGTGCGTGATTCACATGCGATGAATACCGGCACTTTACTTGACATTATAAAATATTCGTCAAATACCGGTATGGCCCATATTTCCCAGAGAATTGGTCCTTATAAAATTATGGAGATGCTGCAGCGTTTTGGCTTTGGCCGTAAGTCGCAGTCTGGACTTGTGGGGGAGAGCGCTGGGCGTTTAAATGAGAGGCGAACCTTCTGGTCGGAAATTGACAAGGCAACCTTAGGTTTTGGCTACGGCGTAGCAGTTACAAGTCTGCAATTAGCGTCGGCATACGCCACTATCGCCTCTGGCGGAGCTTATCATCCTATTTCTATTTTAAGAGTGCTGAAGCCTCCAGCAGCCACGCAGGTTGCCAATGCCTTAGAGGTTAAGCGTATGCAGGTAGCGCTAGAGACTGTAGTTGCTGCCGGTACAGGCAGCAAGGCTGCAATTGAACGCTATCGTGTCGCGGGAAAGACTGGTACGGCTCGTATTGCCACTGCGGGAGGTTATGGCAAGGATTATATGGCTACTTTTGCAGGCTATGCTCCGATTTCTTCCCCTCGTTTTGCAATGGTTGTTGTAATTACCGCTCCGCGTGCAGGTAAGTTTTATGGAGGCGTAGTCTCAGGACCGGTATTCCAAGAGGTAATGGCTCAAGCTTTACAGTTATATAATGTGCCCCCAGATAGGGAAATTAACGAAGAAAATTAGAGAATAGGCTGTTTATGGTTACTTTAAAGGATTTATGTGATTTTGTCGGGGCTAAAGCAGATCAGATTAATTTTGATGCAGAGATTAGGTGCCTGCAAACGGATTCACGGCTTTGTGATGAATTTAGCGTCTTTGTCCCGCTAAACGGTGCTCATGTTAACGGCTGCGATTTTATTAAAAATGCTCAGGAACATGGAGCTGTAGCTGTATTAATTAGCAATGACAATAAGCCTAACGATATGCAATTGCAGGATATCAGTATACCTTTAATTTATATGGATAAGAATGCATATTTTTATGCTGCTGTTGCAACCTGGCTTAATGATTATCCATCAAAAAAATTAAAGCTTATCGGTATTACTGGTACTAACGGCAAAAGCACCATTACCTCACTTATAAGTCAATGGCTGACTTTAGTCAGCGGAGCAAAAGTAGGGCTATTGGGAACTTTAGGCTATGGCTTTTTGCCTAATTTACATAAAAGCGCTAATACTACTTTAGATGCTATAAACCTGCAGCGAGTATTAGGCGAGATGGTAAAGGACGGTGCGCGTTATGCAGTTATGGAAGTATCTTCCATAGGTGTTTGCGAAGGCCGCATTCAAGGCTGCGAATTTGCTGCGGGAGGATTTACGAATCTTACCCGTGATCACCTTGATTATCATAAAACAATGGAAAACTATGCTAAGGCGAAAAAGAAGTTTTTAGATATGCTGCCTGAGGATCACATAGTCATCAATGTTGACGATAGCTGCGGTGAAATTTTTGCAAAAGATTATCCAGAATGCATTGCAGTCAGTTATAAAAAAAAGCATAAGCATGGCGATGATATTCAATATAAGCGTTATGTTTTAGTTGAAGATATAGTCTATAAGCGTGATTCATTGCAGTTAAAATTTGATACTTATCAAGGCAAATGTCAGGCTGAATTCAAGCTTTTAGGCACATTTAATGTAGAAAATATAGCTATAGCCTTAGGCGTGCTTTTGTCATTAAACGTACCTTTAGAAAGACTCATGGCTACAGCTGCAAGTTTAGTCCCGGTTAAGGGCAGAGTTGAATGTTTCAGAGCTGACAATAAGCCGCATTTAGTAGTTGATTACGCTCATACGCCTGATGGTGTAGAGCAGGTTTTAAAGGCGGTGCGAGCTCATCATCCCCAAGGACAAATTTGGTGTGTTTTAGGCTGCGGCGGAGATAGAGACAAAGGCAAGCGTGCCATTATGGCAATTAAAGCTTGCATACATGCAGATAAGGTAATTTTTACTTCTGATAATCCTCGCAGCGAGGATCCTGAGAAGATTATAGATGATATGGTTATGGGGGTACAGAGCGCTCATAATTATATGCGTCTTGCGGATAGAACAGCTGCTATTAAATATGCTTTTGCGCATGCAAGTGCAGATGATTGCATTGTTATTGCCGGTAAGGGGCATGAGGACTATCAAATTTTTAAAGATAAGGTGATTTCTTACTCAGATAGAAAGCTTGCAGCCTCTCTTGTTGGAGTTGATTGTGATTGATTTTAAATTAAGCGAAGTTGCTTCTTTAGCGCTTGCAACTTTAATTGGGCAAGATCTGATTATATCTAAAGTTTCTACAGATTCGCGTAATTGTGCGGGAGCATTATTTATTGCGCTTAAAGGTGAAAAATTTGATGGGCATGACTTTATTGACAAAGCAATAGCCAATGGCGCGGTTGCTGTTGCATTAAGTGCAGATCGTCCTTTGAGCGTTCCTAAGGTTATTTGTAATGATACTTTACGCTTTTTAGGATTATGCGGCTTATGTGTAAGACGCAAAAGTCAGGCTTTCGTTGTGTCGCTTACAGGTTCCTGCGGTAAGACCACGGTAAAGGAGTATACAAATAGTATTCTGTCGCTTAAAGGAAAGAGCATAGCTACAAATGGTAATTTTAATAATGATGTTGGTGTGCCCTTAACCTTATTGCGATTGCAGCGCGATACTGATTTTGCTGTGATTGAACAGGGGGCAAGTCATCCTTTGGATATTGCTAGAACTTCGGAATTTGTAGAGTCTAAGGTAGCTTTAATCAATAATGTGGGGATTGCTCATTTAGAAGGATTCATAACGCAAGAGGGCATTTATAAGGGCAAGAGTGAAATCTTAGATAATGTTTACGCCCGCAGAGGCATAGGCATAGTATGTGCTGATAGTCCCTGGTATAAAAACTGGTGCTGCGATTATGCTCAGGAAAAAGCCGAGGGCAGATTGTGGTCTTTTGGCTTTTCACAAGAAGCAGATGTAAGGATTGCAAATCTTAAAGTAGCTCTTGATAAGCTTAATTTTGATCTATTCATTCGCGGGCAAAGCGCTCATATTGAGTTACCTGTAACAGGTGAACACAATGCATTGAATGCAGCTGCAGCAGCAAGCCTGGCCATGAGTGCAGGTGCAAGTTTAGAGGAAATTCGTCAGGGGCTTAATCAATCTAAGAATCTCAGCGGCAGACTATCTCTTAAAGACTATGGTAATTTCACTTTAATTGATGATGCTTATAATGCCAGTTTTAATGCTGTAATTGCAGCTTTAAAGACTTTATCCCTGTGTAAGGGGCATCGTGTATTTATCTTTGGCGATATGGGCGAATTAGGCAGGCAGGCGGAAGATTTGCATTCTCAGGTAGGCGAATTTGCCGCAAATTATGTTGATGAAATGCTATGCGTAGGCTCGTTAAGCACATTTAGCGTAAATGCCTGCGGAGATAAAGCTAAGCATTTTAATTGTCATGAAGATCTCGTAAAATATGCGCTTGGTTTGATGGACAGTACATATTGCAGCTTCTTAGTAAAGGGCTCACATGCAATGCATATGCAAACTATAAGTGAAGAGATAATCGCACATGGAGAGAAAAAATGATTGTTCTTCTGTCAGAGTGGCTTAGTAATTATATAGATGCTCTGCGCGTTTTTAGTTACCTGACTTTTAGAGCTGTAATGGCGTTGTTTACGGCTTTAATTATCGCCTTATGTTTTGGCCCTTTAAGCATAAGAGCCTTACAAATTCTGCATTTTGGCCAGGTTGTCCGTGATGATGGTCCGCAGTCACATTTAAAAAAACAAGGTACGCCAACGATGGGCGGTATCCTGATTATAGGTTCGATTGTAGTGACAATGCTTCTGTGGTGCCGTTTAGACAATATTTATGTTTGGTATACCATTGCAACTTTATTGGCATATGCGGCTATTGGCTTTGCTGATGATTACTTAAAAGTAGTACGTCACGATCCCCATGGTTTGCGTGCTAAGTATAAATACTTCTGGCAGTCAGCAGTGGCGTTAACGTTAGGATGCTGCATTTACGGTACAGCCTCAAGTCCAGCTGAAACCACTTTTGTAGTCCCATTTTTTAAGAATATTATGCCGGATATTGGCTTTTTAATTATTCCTTTAGCCTATTTTGTTTTGACTGGGTCTTCAAATGCAGTAAATCTTACTGATGGTCTGGATGGATTGGCCATTATTACTACCATTACCGTTGCAGCCGGTTTGGGTATTGTGGCTTGGGCTACTTCAAATGCCAATTTCGCTTCGTATTTGTATATTCCTTATGTACCGAAAGCAGCTGAACTTACTATGGCTTGTACTGCTATTGTAGGAGCTGGTTTGGGATTTTTATGGTTTAATTCATATCCGGCTGAAGTATTTATGGGTGATGTTGGTTCCTTAGCTTTAGGAGCAGCTTTAGGCATTATTGCTGTTTTAATTCGTCAGGAAATACTGCTTTTTATAATGGGCGGCATTTTTGTAATAGAAACTTTAAGCGTTATATTGCAAGTAGGATCGTATAAACTTAGAGGCAGACGTATTTTTAGGATGGCCCCTATTCATCATCATTTTGAGAAAGGCGGTTGGCCTGAGCCCCGAGTAATGGCCCGTTTTTGGATTATTACTTTAGTCTTAGTTTTGATCGGCCTTATTACTCTTAAATTACGTTGATAGAAGGATAATTTTATGAACCCTGCATTAAATGGTAAAAAAGTTGCGGTAATTGGCTTAGGTATTTCTAATATCGCATGTATAAATTATCTCTTAAAGCATGATTTAGATAAATTGTCAGTTTTTGATACGCGTGAAAATCCGCCGCATATAGAAGAGCTGCCTGTAGGCATGGATTTTCATTTAGGACCTATAAGTGCTGAAGAATTAAAGAACTACGATATTTTGGTTTTAAGCCCGGGCTTAAGCATCAGCATGCCTGAAGTCGTTGAAGCTCAAAAGAGCGGATGTCAAGTTGTAGGTGATATTGAACTTTTTGCCTATGAGGCTAAAGCTCCAATCATAGGTATTACAGGTTCAAATGGTAAATCTACGGTAACTACATTAGTAGGCTATATGGCTGATAAAGCAGGCTTACAGGTAGCTATCGGTGCAAATATAGGTACTCCGGTGTTTAATATTCTTTCCGATGAGGTGGAATTATATGTACTGGAGCTTTCGAGCTTTGAACTTGAGACTACGCATAATCTGCACTTAAGGGCAGGCGTTATCTTAAATATTTCAGAAGATCATTTAGATCGTTATCATGGCTCAATTACTGAATATGGCAAAGCTAAAAAGGAAATTTATCATCACTGTGAGGTTAAGGTTACAAATAGGGATGATAAGGCTACTTTTTATGGAGATGATGCCGGTGCGGTAAGCTTTGGTCTTGATAATAGTTCATATGGAAGAGAAGTTTGCGAGGAAGGAACTTTCTTAACCGTAAATGGCGAACGTATCATCAATACTGAAGAAATGCGCATTTACGGAGTGCATAATCAATTAAACGCTTTAGCTGCAATGGCTTTAGCTGATGCAGCCGGGATCCCTCGCCAAGCTCAGGTTATGGCTTTGAAAACTTTTAGCGGTCTGCCACACCGCTGCCAGCTTGTGCGTAAGCTTGATGGAGTAAATTATTACAATGATTCTAAAGCTACTAATGTAGCTTCAACTGAAGCTGCAATTATCGGGCTTAAGGATTTACATAAAAACGGTATTATTTTATTAGCCGGCGGCTTGGGCAAGGGACAGGACTTTACCCCTCTTAAGCGTTACATAGGCCATGAGGTATGTGATGTTTTCTGTTTTGGCAAGGATGCTAAGAAAATTTTAGAGCTTAGCCCGGAACATTGTCACAGCGTGGTAAATATGCGTCAGGCTTTGCGTGATGCCAAGGCTATTGTTAAAAAAGGTCAGGCAATCTTATTATCACCGGCTTGTGCATCATTTGATCAGTTTAAAGGCTTTGAAGATCGCGGCCATATCTTTGTAAATATGGTAACTCGTCTTCAGGATGATGAGGAAGTTAATAACTAGATGGCATCTTCAAGATCTGTAGGATATGATCGCTGGCTGCTTTTTGATATGGTAGTGCTTTTATGCATTGGGACGGTAATTATAAGCTCCGCCTCAGTCATGGAGTCTTTCATGCGCTATGGCGATGAGCTCTATCAGATGAAAAAGCATATCATGACTATAGTTATGGCTTTATTTTGCGCAGTAATAACAGTGATGATTCCGACTAAAACTTTAAATAAGTTTTCTTTAATCGGGATGATGCTGTCATTGGCTTTATTGATTTTAGTCTTAATTGTAGGACGTGAAATAAATGAAGCTAAGCGCTGGATTAACTTAGGCTTTTTTAATTTACAGCCTGCTGAAGTCCTTAAGATCTGCTGGATTTTATATTTTTCAAGCTATACCACAAGAAAAATTGATGCCGTAAGCAATACTCTTTTAGGCTTTTTAAAGCCTTTGGTTTTTATTGGAATTATGGCTGGACTGCTTTTAGCTCAGCCTGATTTCGGCTCAACTATGGTAGTAGCTTCTATAACCTTTGCTATTTTATGGGTAGCCGGAGCAGGCTTTATTAAATACGTTTTCGTATTATTAGTAGGAATGCTTGCTGCCTATTTAGTAGTAATAGCTCAGCCTTACCGCTTATTACGCATAACCTCATTTTTGGACCCTTGGGCGGATCAATTCGGTTCAGGATATCAGCTTACACAATCACTTATGGCTTTCGGACGAGGAGGCCTTTTTGGCAATGGCCTGGGAAATTCAATTCAAAAATTAGGTTATTTGCCTGAGGCTCATAATGATTTTGTTATGGCTATTTTGGGTGAAGAATTTGGATTTGTAGGCGTATGTGTAGTTTTATTTCTGGAGATGGTAATTGTTTTTAAGGCTTTAAAATTAGCTTTTTCCATCTTGAGGCATAATGCCTTATTCCAAGGCTATGTAGCCTATGGCATAGGCATATGGTTTTTTATTCAAACCGTAATCAATATTGGTGTAGCTTCAGGGACTTTCCCGACTAAAGGCTTAACCTTGCCCTTAATAAGTTACGGCGGCTCGGCGATGATTGTCAGTATGTGTGCTTGCGCTATTTTATTACGTATAGATTATGAATGGCGCAATCGTCAGTTTGGTTTTTCAAAAGATGAACAATAAAAAAAGAATCATGATCATGGCCGGAGGAACTGGCGGCCATGTATTTCCAGCCATAGCGATTGCGGAAAGATTACGCAAAGAAGGCAATGAAATTTTATGGCTAGGCACGCATGGGCGCATGGAGGAGCAATTAGTTCCAAAATATGGATTTCCCTTAGAATTTATTGAGGTAAAGGGTATAAGACGTAATGGTCTTATGGCAAAGCTGCGCGCTCCTTTTATGATTTTAAGAGCAATTTTAGAGGCTTTAAAAGTTATAAATAAATTTAAGCCGGACGTAGTTTTGGGAATGGGCGGATATGCTTCAGGACCAGGCGGAGTTGCTGCTTTTTTAAAGAGAATCCCTATTGTTTTGCATGAGCAAAATGCGGCTGCCGGCTTAACGAATCGATTGCTGTTTAAAATATCTAAAGTAGTGATGTTAGGTTTCCCCGGAGCTTTTAGCGGCGATAAAGTTAAGCTTGTAGGAAATCCGATACGCGAGGATATTATTGCTTTACATAACCGCAAGCGTGATTTTGCTCACGAGGATTTAAATATAGCGGTTGTGGGAGGTTCTTTAGGTGCCCAGGCTTTGAATGAATTAGTTCCTCGGGCTTTAAAACAATGTAAGAATTGTCATATAAAGGTTACTCACCAATGCGGCAAAAATAATGAGGAATCTGTGAAGGCAGCTTACGCTCAGGCTGGCTTTAAATACACTGTAAATGAATTTATTTCCGATATGCAAAGCTTGTATGCGCAAAATGATTTAATTATTTGCAGGGCTGGAGCTTTGACAGTAGCTGAAACCGCAGCTTCAGGCATACCTGCAATTTTTGTGCCGCTTCCTTCAGCAGTGGACGATCATCAAACTAAAAATGCTAAATTTATGGAAAAATGTCAGGCTGCTTTGGTTTGTCCGCAACATAGCTTAAATGCTGAAAAATTATCTGAGATTATTGATGGCTTAAATAATGATCGCCAGAAATTGGCATTCATGTCTGCAAATGCTTATGCTAATGCTGTTTTAGATGCAGCATCTAAAGCTTGTGACATTATTATTAAAGCAAGTAAGTGAAAGGTATTTTATGACTGACGATAAGATTAAGCAGACTTTAAAAGTCCCACTAATGCATAAGGTTAAATGTATTCACTTTGTAGGTATAGGCGGAGCAGGTATGTGCGGCATTGCTGAGGTGCTGCGTAATGAAGGCTACACTGTTACTGGATCAGATATTGTTGCTTCTAAAGTTACGGAACGGCTAGAGGGCTTAGGCATAAAAGTTTTTATAGGCCATACAAAGGAAAATGTCAGCGGCGCAAGTGTGGTGGTGGTATCGTCAGCCATCCATAAAGGCAATCCTGAAATTGAAGAGGCTTTTAAAAGACATATCCCTGTAGTTCGCCGTGCAGAAATGCTAGGTGAGCTGATGCGCTATCGCTATGGCATAGCTATCAGCGGAACCCATGGAAAAACTACTACTACCAGCTTGATATCTTCTATTTTTGCGCAAGCTAAGCTTGATCCTACTTTTGTGATCGGAGGGCTTTTAAATTCAGCAGGAACTAATGCCCGTTTAGGTACAGGGCGCTATCTTATTGCTGAGGCTGATGAGTCGGATGCTTCATTTTTGCATTTACAGCCGATGATGACTGTAGTGACTAATATTGAGGCTGATCATTTAGATACCTATGGAGGAGACTTTAACCGCCTGTTAGATACCTTCGTAGAGTTTTTGCATAATCTTCCTTTTTATGGCGTAGCTGTTTGCTGTATTGATGACCCTCATGTAAGGGCAATCCTGCCCAGAATCGGCCGTACGATTATAACTTATGGTGAAAGCGAGGATGCCGATTTTAGGGTTGCTGACTTTAAAGAGCTAGGCTCTAAGAGCAGTTTTATGGTTTATCGCCGCAATGGTTCGCCAATTAAGGTTGAGCTGCCGATCCCCGGTCTGCATATGGCTAAAAATGCTGCTGCAGCAATTGCGGTTGCTTTAGAAGAAGGCATTGCTGAGGATACAATTGTCGAAGCACTAAGATTATTTTCAGGAGTAGGACGGCGCTTCCAAAATTACGGTGAATTTTGTTTGCCGAACGGCCATATGATTACCTTAGTCGATGATTATGGTCATCATCCAACCGAAATCTTAGCGACAATTAAAGCAGCAAGACAGGCTTATCCAGGCAAGAAGCTGTGTATGGTTTTTCAACCGCATAGATATACGCGTACCCGAGATCTGTATGAGGATTTTGTTAAAGTACTGCAAGAGGTTGATGAGCTGGTATTAGTTGAAGTTTATCCGGCAGGAGAGGACCCTATTGTAGGAGCAGATGGTCGTCATTTATGCCGCTCTATTCGTGCAAAAGGCAAGATTGAACCGCATTTTGCTCAAAGCGTTGCAGAGGTACCGGCAATTTTAGAGAGCATTTTGCCGGATAAAGCTTTACTATTGACTCAAGGAGCTGGCAATGTAGTTCAAGTTGCTCGTAATTTGAGTAAGATGTGGGCTGCAAAATAAGGTGCTTGTGTGGAAAAAAAGATCTCTCGTGGCTATTTTATTGGAGGATTGCTGTTTGCTCTTATACTGATTATTTCTGTCATTAAGGGCGATATGTTATTGAAACAATTGCTCTCTGAGGATGATATGCTGCCTGTTAGGGCAGTACAGATCGATGGAGCATTACAGCAATTAACACGCAAACAGATCGCAGATCTTACAGGCTGGGTCTGTGCTGGTGAGAACATTGCCACTTTAGATCTTAGCCTTTTGCATAAGACTTTAATGTCTGAGCCATGGGTGGCAGAAGTAGCAATAAAGAAAAAGATGCCTGATACTCTGGTTATTTCTTTAGTTGAACATGTTCCTGCAGCTTATTGGAATGAAAAAGGTTTTTATGACGCCAAAACCGAATCGGTTTTTTATCCTAAGAACAATATTTTTAGTGCTCCTCTGGTCAGATTAGGGGCTGAACGCGATAATCTGGCTAAAGAAGTTTACGACAATGCAGTATTGTTTATTCATCTTATGCAGGGCAGTCCTTATCAAATGTATGCCTTATATTTAGATAAAGTTCACAGTTATATACTTACACTTAATAATAAAACTAAAACTCGTTTAATTTTAGGACGAGGAAGAAATGCATCTGTTGTAAGATTAAAGCGCTTTTTAAAGGCTTTTCCCCATACAGGCTTAGATCTTGATGATGTAGCCTATGTGGATTTGCGTTATGACGTAGGTTTTGCCGTTGGTAAAGTAGAGAATTCAGGAGACAATAAGAATGGGGCTGTTCCAAAAAAGCAATAATAAGCAACAACCAGGGCAAAAAAAAGATGAAACTGAAGTACAGTTAGCCTTGGATATTGGCTCTTCAAAAATTCGTTTGATTGCTGGAAAGGTTCTTGAAGATAAATCAGTTTTAGTTTTAGGCTACATGGAAGTTCCAAGCGTAGGCGTAAGTAAGGGAGCTGTTACTGATATAGCTCTTTTAAGTTCAGCTATAGCTGATCTTATCCGTAAGTTTACTGATGCTTATAAAATCAATGTCGATCATTTAACTGTGGGTTTTCCAAGCTGCTTTGCTTTAGCAGAGAATCAGCAGGGCACGGCGACTGTGCAGTCAGGAAAAGTTACTGCAGAGGACCGTGATAGTGCGATCAAAAATGCGAAAGCAGGCATTCAAAATATTGACGAAACTAAGTTTAAGATTGTTCATATTATTCCGCAAAACTATATTACTGAAACCTCAGATGAGATTTATAACCCTATAGGGCAATATGCCAAAAAGATTGGAGTTTGCGTACATATAATTGGCATTAAGCTTTCGCATATAAAAAATATTGAAAGTGTTTTAAAGTCCATCAATCCCGATTTGCGTATTGATTCTGACGTAAATAATGATAATGCTGCTTCAGACGCTGTATTAACTGAAAGCGAAAAGGAAATCGGCGTATGCCATATTGATATCGGTAAAGGTACTGTGGGTGTAAGTGTTTACGATAAGAAACATCGTGTAATCAGCTTTGGCATAAATGACGGCGGTGTCTTTATAGATGATGAAATTGCCAGATTTTATGGCATAAATATGAATGTTGCAGAAAAAATACGCATTCAGCTGGGGGTGGCAAGAGAAGATTATCTATTAGAGAGCGATTATGCGGAGCTAGATGTTCATTTGCATGGCAGTGATCCAAATCAGAGTAATGTCATCAAAGTAAAGAAAGCGGATATTTCTTATTTTATTAACAAGAATCTTACTAATATTTTCCGCAAGGTGATAGATCACATTGATCTTGAAGCTAAGGTAAATAGGTTAAACGGGAAAAGCTTATCTTTAGGTGCTGGCTTTGTAATTACCGGCGGTGTGGCTAAGACTCCTTATATAGATCAGGTTCTTGAGAATATTATCTTTAATAGAGGGGATAATACAGAAATTCTGATCAACCGAAAATTCCGTATCGGCATTCCTCGCGGAGTAGAGGTCGCACCAGGAGCTTGCGATAAGGAAATTTTAGAAGATCCTGATAAATCAGTAATTATAGGACTTTTAAGATGTGCTCAGGATAGTATCGAATCGCAGCTTGAACAAAAGCGTACGCAAAATACTAATTCTCACCGCAGTTTTATGCGAGGTATGGTTGATTGGTTTAAGCGTGAGCTCTAATAAACAATTTATATTTAAAAAGTATAAAAGCTTTAGAATATGTTATAAGTAATAAGAATAAAAGTCAGGTTTTTAGAGAGTTATAAAAATGAGCGATTTTCGTGTCGAATCGGTTTCAAATAATACCCCAGATACGGGGATCACACCATCAAATAGCTGTGTTATAAGAGTTATTGGTATTGGTGGCGGTGGCGGCAATATGTTGCAACACATGATAAATGAAAGCTTAAGCGGAGTGGAATTTATCGCAGTTAATACTGATAGCCAAGCTTTAAAGAAATCTTCGTCTCCGACTAAGGTGCAGATAGGTGTAAAACTCACCGATGGTTTAGGTGCAGGCTGTGATCCTAATAAAGGTCGTAAGGCTGCAGAAGAGAGTAAAGAAGATATCAAGAAACTTTTGCAAAGTTCTGATATGGTGTTTATTACCGCCGGCATGGGCGGCGGTACTGGTACCGGTGCCGCACCGATTATAGCTGAGATTGCTAAAGAGTCAGGAGCTTTAACAGTTGCTGTTGTTACTAAGCCTTTCAAATTTGAAGGCAAGCGTCACATGGTTAATGCTGATTCGGGAATAACAGAATTATCCAAACATGTTGATTCCTTGATTGTAATTGATAACGATAAGCTGTTAAGAAATTTAGGGGCTAACGTAACCATTGTTAATGCTTTTAATGCAGCTAATGATGTTTTATTGAATGCAGTTCGCGGTATTACTGATTTCATTACCAATCCAGGATATATAAATCTTGATTTTGCTGACGTACAGACTGTAATGCGTGGCAGAGGTCATGCAATGATAGGCTCTGGTGTCGGACAAGGAGCAAATTTTGTTGAAGATGCTGTTGAACGCGCTATTCATAGCCCTTTAATTGAGCCTGTTGATGTTTCTTCTGCTGCGGGACTTTTGGTAAATGTGCGCGTAAATCCTAATTTCCCGATCACCAAATGGGAAGAGGTTTGTAATGCCGTACAAGCATATGCAGATGAAGAAGCAGATTGCAAGTTTGGCATGACCTTCGATGAGAGTATTTCTGAAGATCAGATTGCGATTACTATTTTAATTACAGGAATATCTGCAAATGATGAGAATTCTTTAAATTCTCCTATGCAGCAGATGCAGCAGGGTCAGCCGCAGCAGATGTCTCCGCAAATGCGGAATAATATGCGTCCTTATGCTCCTAATCGCAATTTCTTTGAAGGGGTAAAGAATAATGCTCAGATGGGCGCTATGCCTCAAAGGGAAATTCGTCAGCAGATGACGCCTAATTATAATCAGTATCAGCAAGTGCCTCCGCAGATGGCACAACAGCCTCAAAGAGATAGACGGATGCCGATTTTTGAGTCTAATCTTGACGATGAGATTACCATTACTAGGACGCAGAATACCGATAATCAAATGCATTCTCGGCCTCAGGAAGATAAAAATGCTGATTTGTGGGATATGCCCCCGATTTTAAGAAGCAAATCTGAGTAAAAATAGAAAGGCAACTTTATAAAAGTTGCCTTTTTTAACAAAAGCCTTTTCTGTAGTTATAATTAGCTTATTATCCAAAGCATTTTATAAAGAGATAGCTATGACTGATTACCATTTAGATACTGCACAAATAAATGACAGTGCGGATGATATAAATCCGTTAGAAACCCGCCACGTTTTGGTGATAGGTGTAGGCGGGGGCGGCTGTAATGCCTTACAGCATGCTATAAATGAGCGTATTGATGGCGTCAAATTCATAGCTATCAATACGGATACACAGTCTTTACGTAAATCTACAGCGCATTTAAAGGTACAGATCGGCGTTAATCAGACCGGAGGTCTTGGGGCCGGCTGTGATCCAAATAAAGGATTTATGGCAGCTCAGGAAAGCTTAGCTGATATAAAAGCTATTTTAAAAGGCGCGGATATGGTCTTTATCACTGCAGGTATGGGTGGTGGTACAGGCACAGGCGCAACTCCTTTAATAGCAAAGGTAGCTCATGATTTAGGGGCTCTGACCGTAGGAGTAGTAACTAGGCCTTTTAAGTTTGAAGGAAGACGGCATATTATAAATGCTAATGAAGGTATTGCAGAGCTTTCAAAGCATATTGATTCTCTTTTAGTTATCGATAACGATAAGCTTCTGCGAAATTTAGGCTCTGGCGTAACTTTAGTAGAGGCTTTTAAAGCATGTGATGATGTGCTTTATCATGCTGTACGCGGAATTACTGATTTTATTGTCAATCCTGGATTTATCAATGTTGACTTCAACGATGTTTTAACAGTTATGCGGGGGCGCGGCTTTGCAATGATCGGCACAGGTTATGGTAAAGGCGCAAATTGCGTTGCAGATGCTGTAAAGAGTGCTATTTGCTCTCCGCTTGTAGATCCGATTGTCTTGTCTTCAGCAGCGGGATTATTAGCTAATTTACGTATAAGTTCATCATTTCCAATCAATCTTGTTAATGATGTGTGCAATTCTTTACAAGAATATGCCAATGAAGAAGCCGATTTTAAATTTGGCATGATTTATGATGAGACCTTAGAAAGTGATGAATTGCATCTTACAGTTTTAATTACCGGCATTACTCAGCAAGAATCATTAGAAAAAGAGGCTGTAAAGAAACAGCAGCCTCAGCAATATCAGCAGAATGCTATGCTAAATCAGCAAAGGCCTCAGGCTTTGCATTCTCAAGCCTCCTTATCGCGCAGCGATAACCAGAGAACTATCAATGCCTATAATAATTTGCAGCAAATGCAATATGGGGCAAAGCCTAGCAGGGCAGCTGACCAAAATATGGTTCCACCTCAAGGTCAGCCAAGAAATCCCGCTGATTTTAAGCAATTTCAGAATTCCAGCCCTGTATCTAACAGAGACAATTATTTTAAACAGGCTCCAATGCCGAATTATGGAGCAAATAATTTCAGTGATAGCCGTTATCAAAACAACGGCGTCGATATAAGAGTTAATGATCAAAGAGGATCACAGGCTTTTTATCAAAATGTGTCTCAGAATCCTAATGGCTATCAAACTCAGAATTTTTATCAGAGTAATCTTAGCGGATTTAATAATCAAAGCGTAAGGATTGATCCTTATATGTATAGAAATGAAATGCAGAAAATATATCCGCAGAATCAGCAAAATAGCAATGCATATAATAATGAGAATATGATGCAGGCTCCTGATGCATCAATAAATCCTGAGATGCAAAATTATGCTGACAGTCAGAATTATGAGGCTAGCTCTCAAGAGCAGAATCGAGATAAGAATTTTGCAAAGGAAGGACAAAGTGCAGCTGATGATTTAGAGCTGCCGCCAATTCTTAACCGTCGAATTCGTTAAAGTTGTTGATGATAAAATTCAATTTTTAGTATAAAATGAAAGCGATTTGCTATATTTGAAATAAAGGAAATTGCTTTCTTTTTTAGTTCACCACAAAGGGAGAACGGTCATGACCAAACAACGTACTCTAAAGCAACCTTTATCTGCAACTGGTATTGGCTTGCATTCAGGATCAAAAGTACAAGTAAGCATGCGTCCTGCTCCTGCTAATACAGGTATTGTTTATACTCGTTGCGACTTAAATCCGCCTGTAGTTATTAAGTGCTCAGCACAAAATGTGCGTGATACTCAGCTATGTACAGCTTTAGTTAATGAAGACGGTGTACGTATATCTACTGTAGAGCATCTCACGGCAGCTTTAGCTGCTTTTGGCATTGATAATCTTTATATTGATGTCAATGCTCCTGAAATCCCTGTTATGGATGGTTCAGCGCAGCCGTGGATTTATTTGTTTGAATCTGTAGGTGTAGTTGAGCTTTCAGAAAGTAAGCATTATTACAAAGTATTGCGTAAGGTAAGAGTTGAAAATGGAGATAAATGGGCAGAACTTAACCCATCCGCTGCAGGATTTAATCTAGATCTGACCATTGACTTTAATCATCCGGCTATGGATAAAGATTTGCAGCATTTGCATTTTGATTTTTCGGGACGTAAGTTTGCAGATCAAATAGCTAAAGCTCGTACCTTCTGCTTTATGCGTGATGTAGAATATATGCACGCACACCACCTAGCTTTAGGCGGTTCTTTAGAAAATGCTGTAGTTTTAGATGACTTTAGAGTTGTAAATCCTGGCGGTTTGCGCAGTCCTGATGAATTTGTTCGTCATAAAATGCTCGATGCAATTGGCGATTTGTATATGAATGGCCATAGTATACTAGGCTCGTTTAAAGCCTATAAGACCGGCCATGATTTAAATAACCGTTTGCTTAAGGCTTTATTGTCTTCCTCTGAGAATTATGAGGTTGTAACCTTAGATTCAAGAGCCCTGGCTAAGCAGGATATCGAATTTATCCAGAATAATGCTCAGCTTTTAGGCGGAAATCTATCTTTTTAAATTATGCGTATTTTAAATGGCTGGCTCTGTGGCGTCAGACAGGTGCCAGTCAAGCATTTTAGCGCGCGCCCAGTTCCTTTAGACATATCTCTAGTTGTCATTCATTCTATTTCTTTGCCTCCTCAGCATTTTGGCGGACATTATGTCGATGCCTTATTTACAGGAACTTTAGATCCGGCGGTTCATCCTTATTTTAAAAATATTTACTCTTTGGAACTGTCATCGCATTTATTCATTGATCGTGAGGGCAGGATTACACAGTATGTATCTTTTTTAGATCGAGCTTGGCATGCTGGCAGGTCCGTATATAAAGGTCGTAAAGAGTGCAATGATTACAGTATCGGAATTGAACTTGAGGGGAGTGACTATTGCGCTTACACTATAGCTCAATATAAAAGCTTAAATAAGGTGCTGCAGAGTTTATATAAGGCTTATCCTCGTACTCGGGGTGCTTTAGCCGGCCATAATGAGGTTGCTCCTTCGCGAAAGACAGATCCGGGGGTATATTTTGCCTGGAAGCTTTTTCGCTAAGTTTTCTATATAAATCTTACTGTAAATAATTTTTAAAATCGTATAAGTTTAAAGGTAGATTGAATGTCAGCATATCTTGAAGATTATTTTTCCATGGCCTCCGAGCGTAAAAAGCTTGGAATTGAGCCTTTAGCACTTACTGAAGCACAGACTAAGGCTGTATGCGAACTTTTAAAACAGCCTCCTTTAGACAGCAATCAAGATTTTTTATACCTATTAAAGTACAGAGTCAATCCAGGTGTAGACAAATCATCAAAGATAAAAGCAGACTTTTTGTATGATTTAGCTTGCGGAAGAAGTATATCTCCTTTAATTGATAAAAAAGCCGCGGTAGAAATGTTAGGCCAAATGCGCGGCGGATATAATGTTTCCTATCTTATAGCTCTTTTAGATAATGCTGATTTAGCCTTAGAAGCACAGCATGCTTTAGAGCAGACTTTATTAATTTACAGTGCCTTTGATGATGTTTTGGCTAAAGCTAATCAAGGTAATGTATATGCCAAGGCAGTTATTGATAGCTGGGCTCAGGCTAAGTGGTTTACAAGCGCGCCTAAATTTCCAGAAAGCATAACCTTAAAGGTATTTAAGGTTGCAGGAGAGATCAATACTGATGATTTTTCTCCTGCTCCCGATGCCTGGTCACGGCCAGATATTCCTTTGCATGCTACAGCAATGTTTAAATTCTCGCGTCCGGATATTAAGCCTGACAATGAGGGTGTCAGGGGACCTATGAAGCTCATTGAGAGTTTAAAAGCCGATGGATTGCCTTTATTGTTTGCAGGTGATGTTGTAGGTACAGGATCATCACGCAAGAGTGCGGCTAATTCTTTAATTTGGCATATTGGAAAGGATATCCCTTTTGTTCCTAATAAACGTGAAGGCGGTGTAGTTTTAGGCGGTAAAATTGCGCCGATTTTCTATACTACTTTAGAGGATTCCGGAGCTTTGCCGCTTGAGTGCGATGTGCAGAAGCTAAAACAAGGTCAAATAGTTGATCTTAAGGTTTATGAAGGCATTCTGTGTGATCATGAAAGTGGAGAGATTCTGTCTAGATTTGAGCTAAAGACTCCTACTTTACTAGATGAAGTAAGAGCTGGCGGCAGAATTCGCTTGATTATAGGCAAAGATTTAACTAATCGTGCTCGTAAAGCCTTAGGTCTTCCGCAAAGTGAGGTTTTTGCAAAGGCTTTGGAGGTTAAGTCTCAAGGAGGCTTTACTCGCGCGCAAAAGATCGTAGGTAAGGCTTGCGGTCTTCCGGGAGTCCGTCCAGGCCAGTATTGTGAGCCTATAATCAGCACCGTAGGCTCTCAAGATACTACAGGCCCTATGACTCGCGATGAAATTATTGATTTGGCTTGTTTGAAGTTTAATGCCCCATTAGTTATGCAGTCTTTTTGCCATACTGCAGCCTATCCTAAGAAAGTTGACGTTAAGACTCATCATACTTTACCGCAGTTTATTCAGGAGCGCGGAGGCGTAGCCTTACGTCCTGGAGATGGAGTAATTCACTCTTGGTTAAATCGTATGTGTCTGCCCGATACAGTAGGTACTGGCGGAGATTCTCATACCAGAATGCCTTTAGGAATTTCTTTTGCCGCAGGTTCAGGATTAGTAGCATTTGCCGCTGCCGCCGGAATGATCCCTCTAGATATGCCTAAGTCCATCCTGATTCGCTTTACTGGAAAGAGACGTCCTGGCATTACGCTGAGAGATTTAGTTCATGCCATTCCGTATTTTGCCAGAAAGCAGGGATTATTGACTGTAGAGAAGCAGGGCAAAAAGAATATATTCTCAGGCAAGATTATAGAGATTGAGGGGCTTGAGGATTTATCTGTTGAACATGCCTTTGAGCTGGCAGATGCCTCTGCTGAAAGATCGGCTGCAGCCTGCGCCATTAAGCTTAGTAAAGAATCTGTTTGTGCCTATTTAAAATCTAATATAGCTCTGCTAAGGCAGATGGTAAAAGACGGCTATGGTGATTCAAAGGCTTTGCTTTCAAGAGCTCAGGCTATGGAAGAGTGGATCGCAAATCCGGAATTGATTGAAGCTGATCCTGATTGCAGCTATGAATATGTACTAGAAATAAATCAGAATGAGATCTCAGAACCAATTCTGTGCGCACCAAATGATCCTGATGATGCCAGATTATTATCTGAGGTTGCAAATACTAAGATCGATGAAGTCTTTATTGGTTCATGCATGACGAATATTGGTCATTATCGAGCAGCAGCTGCAATTTTTGAAAATCAAAAATCAGAAGTTCCGGTTAGATTATGGCTAACTCCACCTACAAGAATGGACCGCCAGGAGCTAAGCGATGAAGGTCTGCTCTCTGTTTTTGGCAAGCTAGGAGCAAGAGTGGAGATCCCAGGCTGTAGTTTGTGCATGGGAAATCAGGCTCGCGTACGCGACAATGCTACAGTTGTCTCTACGTCTACTCGCAATTTCCCAAATCGTCTGGGCAATGGTGCAAATGTTTATTTAGGCAGTGCAGAGGTAGCCGCTGTAAGTGCAATGTTAGGACATTTGCCTTCGGTAGATGAGTACTTCAAAGCTACTTCTGTGTTAAATGGACGTGAAGAACAGATATATTCTTTGTTAGATTTTTCTAAATCTTTATAAAAATTTTTTAAATTTTAGATAAGGTAGAAAATTTTATTATTAAAAATGCGTTATGAGATTTTTTTTCTAAGTCTTAAGGCGCATTATTGTTATAATAGTGACGGTCAGAGTAGGATAATTATCAATCCTGCTTACTGAAAAGGATTTTTTTTTTAGGAGTAACACATGAAAGTTGCAGTTTTAGGCGCAGCCGGTGGTATCGGCCAGCCTTTATCCATGATTCTCAAAAATCAGCTTCCGGCCGGTTCTGAGCTCAGCCTCTATGACGTCGCACCTTTTACCCCAGGTGTTGCCAAAGACCTCAGCCATATCCCTACTGATGTTTGCGTTGAGGGCTTTACTGGTGATGATTTACCTAAGGCTTTAGAGGGCTGTGATGTTGTTGTCATTCCTGCTGGCGTAGCTCGTAAGCCTGGCATGACCCGTGATGATTTATTCAACATCAATGCCGGCATTATTGCTAACTTAGTTAAGAATTGTGCTAAGGTTTGCCCTAAGGCTTGCATTTGCATTATTACCAACCCAGTCAACTCCACTGTACCTCTTGCAGCAGAAGTTTTAAAGGCTGAGGGTGTATATGATAAGCATCGTTTATTCGGTATTTCCGTATTAGACGTTTTACGTTCTGAGACCTTCTTAGCAGAAGAGTTAGGTATTTCTCGCGAGCGTATCTTAGTACCGGTAATCGGCGGTCACAGCGGCACTACTATTTTACCTTTAATTTCTAAGGTTATTGGTCACGAGAAAATTTCTGCTGAGCGTATTGAGGCTTTAACTGCCCGTATCCAGAATGCTGGTACTGAAGTCGTTGAAGCTAAGGCCGGTGCAGGTTCTGCAACCTTATCAATGGCCTGTGCAGGTGCTCGTTTTGCTCTCAAGGTTGTTAAGGGCTTAATGGGTGAGCCGGGTGTTTGCGAGTACGGCTTTGTAGAGGGTGACGGCAAGTATACTCCGTTCTTTGCTCAGGGCATCCGCTTTGGTAAGGATGGCTGGGAAGAGACCTTAGATATCGGCGAGATCTCCGCTTATGAGCAGAAAGTCTTAGATGAGGCTATTCCGCAGTTAAAGACTAACATCGAGAAGGGCGTTAAGTTTGCCCATGAATGGTTAGAAAAGAACAAGTAATACTTATTTAAATATTGCTTATTTATAAAAAAACGGTCACATTTAGTATGGCCCCAGAAATTGATCACTTAAGTTTCTAG
>ULSM01044203.1_pt1 | contig 27054 bp, 20 predicted proteins | sample 1956381 | NCBI WGS metagenome assembly ULSM01 (sample SAMEA4835710, study PRJEB28245) | human gut metagenome | biome: gut microbiome; material: fecal sample | place: Denmark | collected 2008 | reverse complement strand
TTTCCCGTCTTGCTGTTGCACTCGCCTTGCATTCTCTTTGTTGCCGCTAAGATAATAAATTTATCTGACTTGGCAGACCTTTAACCCGAATATGTCATTAAACTTCCATTCTTGTTTCGTGCTGATGTCAGTCAAATTGTATTCAGCTTTATCGAAGATGTAGCGGGCTACACCGGTAAAAAGCGGGACGACAAGATGACGGCAGCAGTGCGGAAGAAGGATGATGAGCTGACAATAAACCTGAAATCTTTTATCGGCGTTTTAATGACCGATTCGGGTTTGAGTCATGCCAAGCAGATAAATTCCTCTTTCTGTATGGATAAATGAGTACGAAGAGCATTGAAATCATACAGCCATAGAATGTCCATCCCGACATTTCCTTTATGGCGGACAGTGTTGCCTGCACCTGTACTTTGCCTTTTACAGACATGGCAGCCACGTTCTCGGCGTCGGTCCCGCTGCTTCCCTGCATGCGCATGCCGTATGCGGTACGGTCGTAGTCGGCTGCCGTCTGTGTGTCTGTGCGGTCGAAATCCTGTGCAAGCATTGTCACATAATGCTGCTGCCGATGCTGCATCACGTTGGAATAAAGCGCAGATCCTATGCCCGGACCGACAACCATGCGTACGCTGAGCATTATGCATATCCATGTGGACAGATATTTGTATGGCATGCGTTGGTTGGCGTATACGGCTGCGAGAGAATATACCAGCATCATACCTGCCGAACGTATGATGACCGGATACTTCATCCTTTCGTACAGACCAGCCGTCTGCACCTCGAAATACATGAATATCGAGGAGGCACCGATGAGCAGGAAGCCTATGGCGAAGAGATATTTCAGCTTCACGTTCTTCGAACCGAGAGCTATGGCTATGACGGCTCCGATGAAGTATCCTGCAATGCTCCAGTTGCCCAGTGAGGCGTTCTGCCAGTTGTCAATGGACATTCCCACACCTGTGAACATACTGACAAACATAGAGCTTGTATTGAACACCATGAGCAGAAGAAACAGTATGATGCCAACGTTGATGGTGCGCAGACGGAACACTTCCATAATGAAGTAGGGCGAACGGCGCGACATTTCCATATAGACGAACACTGCGGCAAAGACGATTGTAAGTATCGTGGAGCGAACTATCGTCGGGTCGGCAAACCAGTCGAGTGTCTTTCCATAGACGAGTACGTATATTCCGCATGTCATCATCGAACAGAACACTGCCACATTGCCGAACTTGCTGAACGTTATAGGGACGCGCCGGCTGTTGTAGGCGTGGTGAGGCATCGTCACGAACACGGTGAGTAAGGCGACGAGTGTCATGCCCATCATGTTGAAGTAAACGTCTTGCCACCGGTATCTGTATGCAAGCCATGCCGTGAGTGACGTGCCCAGCTGACCGAGAATCATGAAGAACAGATAGATTATCGGCATGCTTTTGCCTTTCTCAGAGTCCAGACAGTCCCATCCTTCCTCATCGGCAGGCTCGTTGCCAGGCGTTATGTTATGTGTCGCTTCCATGCCGAAGGCATACCGTATGAGCGTGAACAGGTTGACCATCATAAGAGTCATGCGCAGAAAACCCATCACAAGGCTGCACAGGGCAATGACGAATATGCTGTCGGTGACGGCACACACGTAGCTCAGAACGTACATTATGGAGAATCCTATGACGCATGTCATCTTCTCGCGACGTATGCACACCACCTGATAGAAGAAAGGTGCGAATGCCGCCATGCCTATTGATGTGGCGAATCCGGCAAACTGTATGTGCTCCGACTGTATTCCCAACCCGCTCATCATCTCGCCGCTGTTGGCTGTGTAGACACCTCCGACGGTAAGGATAGGTATGAAGAGCAGTATGAGAATGGTTATTCCGAGCGGTTTCGGCATCCAGTCATAGAACGGATAGTTCCTGTATCTGGCCCCACAGTTGACGCTTATTGCATTTTGTTTCATTTCTTATTGTTTTTAGCAGGCTGTCCGCCTTATTCCGATATTTTATTTATGACGTGCCGTAATGTCAGTCAATCCTTGCTTTCACCACCACCATCATTCCGGCGGCAAGGCGTGCGTTGTCCTTCGCCGACAGGTTGTCGAAGTCAATTCTTACCGGTACGCGCTGGCGGATTTTCACGAAGTTTCCGGCTGAATTGTCCGTCGGGACGAGTGAGTATTTAGAACCGGTGGCTCCGGAGATTGCCGTTACACGTCCTTTGAACTCACGTCCGTCCAGAGCGTCCACTGTTACTGTCACCTCCTGTCCTACGTGCAGGTTCTCAATCTGTGTCTCCTTAAAGTTCGCTATCACCCATTTTTGTGTGTCGGGCATGATGTATGTCAGAGTCTGTCCGGCAGGGACGTATTGTCCTTCCTCCACTGTCCGGCGACCGAGCTTGCCGTCGCACGGAGCGGTAACAACCGTATAGGAGAGGTTGAGACGTGCCATCTCGAGAGCGGCACGCGCACGCTCTATCGCTGCTTCCGAACTCTTGCGGCGTACCGACACCTCGCTTACGCCCGACATGGCTGCCTTCCGCTGTCTCACGAGTCCGTCGAGCTTTTTCTTCGTAGCCTCATATTCGGTCTCTATCTGTTCCAGCTGTATGGGAGTGGCGGCGTTGCGGTCGAGCAGGTTCTGATAGCGTGTGCGGTCTTTCTCAAGTTTCGCCAGACGAATTTTCACCTCATCTATTGACGACTCATACACCGATGCCGACGCCTCCGATGTCTGAAGCGACTGTCCTATTGCCGATGCGCCAGCCATAGCGTCCTTCAGCGCAGCCTCTGCCTCCATTACCCGTATGCGGTATTCGCGGTTGTCGAGAATCAGAAGTGTGTCGCCTTTCTTCACGTTCTGATGCTCCGTGAAACACACCTTCTTTATATAGCCGGATGCGCGCAGGTTAACCGGTGATATGTATTGCTCTATCTGCGCATCGTCGCTTGTCTCCGTGCTTTTATAATTCATGAAAACCGTGGCGGTCTTCACTATTCCGCACATGATGATTATTATTCCGAATGCGCTTGCCAGACGCTGACGCATGCGCTGCTTTCTCAGTTTTGCGGCTTTCTGTTTCAGAGTGTCGGAGTGCTGTATGTTGTCGTTTTTGGTTTCCATTGTTTTGTTTTTTGGGATTGTCGGTTTATTATCTTATTTTATGTTGAATAAAATCACTGCTGTGACATGTTCATTTTAGGAGCGAGTCGAGACGCCCTGTGAGTTTCAGCAACGACAGACTGGTTATGCGGTAGTTGTAGTGAGCTGTCACGTAGTTGTTCTGCGCCTCACTCATACGCATCTCGTCCTGCAGCACCTCGGTCATTGAGGCGATGCCTTCGCGGTAGCGGTCGGTCGTGACAGCATACACATCCTCTGCAAGACGGTAGTTGTCGCGCTGCTTGGTGAGATTGCGCCGACTGTTCGTAAGCTCGTCGGCGGCATTGAGATATTGCATGCGCAGACCTTTCAGAGCATCGTCGTAGGCTATGCGGGCGTTCTCCGTGTCGAGCTTTGCCTTACGTATCTTCGAGCGTTTCTCGAGTCCGTCGAATATCGGTACGTTCAGAGTGATGCCCAGTCCCGAAGAGTTGTACCAATGATTCGACGGTCCGGAGTGAAACCAATTGCTGAATCTGTCAGTAAAAGCGGAGTAGGAGAAGTTGCCGGTCAGTGTGAGTGATGGCAGATAACCTTGACTGATAAGCTTCTGCTGGCGTGCGGCAAGTTCGCTCTTCTCCCTCAGTTGCTGTAGCTCGGGCAACGACTCGTCGAGTCCGCCAGGCTCCACCTGTTCCACTGTTTCTGTGTTTACGGTTGTCAGAGTGATGTCGTTGCCGGCAGGATAGTCCATGACATACTTCAGCATGTTGAGTTGTTGGGAGAGCATGGTCTTGGCGTTGTCGTGCTGCACCAGCAGATTCTCGAGGTTGATGTTGACGCGCTTCACGTCCACCTCCATAGCCATGCCGTTGTCGAAGAATGCCGTTGTGATGTTCTTCAGCTCCTTCAGGCGCTCTATATTGGCTTTTACTATTTCTATCTGTTCGGCAGTGCTCTGTGCAAGATAGTATATACGGGTTATCTGTTCTATGAGGTCGTTGCGCGCCTTGTCGTATGACAGCCGGTTGATACGTGCCGTCATCTTTGTTATGTCAAGTGCTGTGAGCAGAGTCTGATTATAGAGAGGCATCTGCAGCTTTATTCCCGCCGATGCGTTATATTGCAGAGTCTTTGTCACATTATACTTGTTGCCGTAGTCTGAACCGTCGGTGACAGACACCGGCGGATTGAAGTTGTCGCTCATAGATACTACCGCGTTGATTTGCGGCAGCAGCCGTGCCCGGTTCTCGGAGATGCTGTGCTTACCCTTCATTACATCGTTGCGCTTTGTTCGCAGCGACAGGTTGTTCTCAATGCCAATGCGGATGCATTGTTCCAGCGTCAGTGTGTCCTGTGCTTTAATGGTGAAAAGCGTACAGGCGAACGCAAGTGTTGATAATAGTCTCTTCATGTTTTTTATTTCATTTATCCGCTGCAAAGGTAGGCTGTTTCGTGCTTATGAGCGTTATGACATTTTCGCACTGTATGTTCATATTTTCCGTTTCTGTATATAAGGGATATATTATGGGTGTAATGTTGTGTAAATACGGATATATAGCGCAATGTGTGTGATATGATGAAGAGGTGTAAGCAGAGGCAGTGTGTTGATGATACAGTATATCAGAACAGTTGTGCGTCCGCAGTGTACGACATCTTCTTACATCAGTGAATGACGGTTGTGAATGAACGGCAGATACTTCAATAATATGTGTCATCTCTTGTTGTGTCCTGCCTGAGAACATGCCGCACACCTGCACTTCTACTGATTGAATATTTATGCAATTACAAATTAGGTTTGCATAATCATACATCGACAACTCCGCGAGAGCGCGGTTTTCTGACGGCAATGCTTATTCTGCCACAAATACGCGAGTTTTGAGGAGATGTTGCAATGCTTTGACAGTCAGTGCTTTGTCTGTCTCTGTACCGGAATATGTGTGTTATGATAATGTGAAACGGGCTCTTTCATGACGCAGGAAAGGCTTTTCCGCATTATGAAAAAGCCTGTTCCGCAGGACGGGAAAGTCTTTATGGCGGGCTGATAAAGGCTTTTCTGTAAACAGATGGTGTAGAGAATGGACTGTAAAACGGTGTTTTTAACGTTGTAAAAGACCGGAAGTGAAGAGGAAATATGGTTTCCGGTGGTCAGCAGAATCTATATCTCTGATTTCAAATGTCAAAATATTTTACTGACAGAAACGCATAAATATGCATTTAGGGCTGTATTGTCTGACGGCATTTACTTGCTGTCGTGTGCAGACAGATGCCATGAATCGTGTTGTATGCGGTGTGCTGTCACGTATTGGTGCCAAACTGATCCGGGCATAAAAAAGCCCGGACTGTCGTGCGGTGAAGACAGTTCGGGTTTTATGTATGTATGCGCCAGTGGCATTACCGCCGCGCACAATGTCTGTTCATAAGGTGCAATCAGCCGATGAGGTCGACCGAGCGTTTGAGGAACGAGTCGAGAGCCGCGCCCTTGAGCATGCCGTTCTGAAGCAGCGCAAGGTCTATGAGCTGATGCACTATTCTGTTGTCCTTTGCGTAGTCGGCAATAATCTGCTTCTTCTTGTCGCGCTGTTCGGCAACCGACTTCTCCGTGTTCTTGACATCGTCTTTCTCCTCCTGGGTTATTTCCTCTGGCTTTTTGCCGTTCTGTGTCTGACGGAGCGCGGCGAGACGAGCCTCAAGTCCCTTTATCTCGCTGTCGACGGGCTTGAGCTGTTCGGCGCATTTTGCCTTCTCATCCTCAAGTATGCTCTTTATGAGCTTGTGGTCGCTGTTGAGCACTATGGTGTAAGAGTCAGGCATCTGAGCGTAGAACGCCATGCCCGTCTGATACTGGCTGATGTCTTTCATACGCCTCATGTATTCGCTCTGTGTGATGAGTACCGGCAGCGTCTGGTCGCCGAGAGCCTGCACTTCGATGTTGAACTCGGTCTTGTCGAGCTTAGGCATCTGCGACCGGAACACCTGTGACAGATTGTCGCTGCTGTCAGAATCGAGGTCGGAGTCCTTGTTCTCATCCTTTATTATCAGACGGTCGATGGTGTCGCTGTCCACACGTGTGAAGCGGCTCTTCTCAAACTTCTGCTCCAGCATGGATATCATCGGCACGTCGAGCTGTCCGTCGAGCAGCAGCACACTGTATCCCTTAGCCTTCGCAGCTTCGATGTAGCTGTACTGACCTTCCTTGTCGTTGGCATACAGATATACTGTCTGACCGTCCTTGTCGGTCTGGTTTTCCTTGATGAGTGTCTTGTATTCGTCGTAAGTGAAGTACTTTCCGTCGGTATCCTTGAACAGTGCGAAGTCCTTCGCGCGGTCGTAGAAGTCGTCCTTGGAGAGCATACCGTAGTTTATGAATATCTTCAGTGAGTCCCATTTCTCCTCATATTCCTTGCGGTTTTCCTGGAAGATGCTGTTCAGACGGTCGGCAACCTTCTTTGTGATATAGGTTGATATCTTCTTCACGTTGGCATCGCTCTGCAGATAAGAACGGCTTACGTTGAGCGGAATATCCGGAGAGTCGATCACTCCGTGGAGCAGTGTGAGGAACTCAGGAACTATGCCTTCCACCTGATCGGTGACGAAAACCTGATTGCAGTAGAGCTGTATCTTGTTGCGCTGCAGTTCGAGATTGGAGTGTATTCGGGGGAAATACAGTATTCCGGTGAGGTTGAACGGATAGTCAACGTTGAGGTGTATCCAGAACAACGGTTCGTCCTGCATTGGATATAGAGTGCGGTAGAACGACTTGTAGTCCTCGTCTTTCAGTGTGCTCGGGGCTTTTGTCCACAACGGTTCCACGCTGTTGATGATGTTGTCCTCGGCAGTATCCACCTGTTTTCCGTCTTTCCACTCGGTCTTTTTACCGAATGCCACTGGCACAGGCATGAATTTGCAGTACTTGTTGAGCAGTTCCTGAATCTTGTATTTGTCGAGGAACTCCTTGCAGTCGTCATCTATGTATAGTATGATGTCTGAGCCGCGGGTCTCTTTCTCGGCATCTGTGATTTCAAACTCAGGGCTTCCGTCGCAGCTCCATTTCACTGCCTTGGAGCCTTCCTTGTAGCTCTTTGTGACAATCTCCACCTTCTTGCTCACCATGAACGACGAGTAGAAGCCGAGGCCGAAGTGTCCTATTATGGCGTTGGCATTATCCTTATATTTGTCGAGGAAATCGTTTACGCCGGAGAAGGCTATCTGATTGATGTATTTGTCTATCTCCTCTTCGGTCATACCGATGCCGTTGTCGCTGAATGTCAGTGTGCCTTTGTCGGCGTCGAGACTTATCCGTACGGTCAGATCTCCGAGCTCTCCGCTGAAGTCACCGCGCTCTGCCAGTGTCTTGATTTTCTGTGTCGCGTCTACAGCGTTTGACACCATCTCGCGCAGGAATATCTCATGATCGGAATAGAGAAACTTTTTTATCACGGGGAAGATGTTCTCTGTCGTAACCCCTATATTTCCTTTCTGCATAATGTGAATATGTTTTTTAACTGATTTCTTCTGCCGTTGATTATGCAAATATTGTGCCAAACGGAATACAGGCATCAATGTCTTGCCTTGTTATAAAACAGTGCCAACGAGCGCAATGAAAGCTTGCTTTCAGATTGCCGGGTTCAGCCTGTTTTATTTAAAAGCAGTGCCAACGAGTGCAATGAAAGCTTGCTTTCAGATTGTCGAGTGCAGCCTGTTTTATTTAAAAGCAGTGCCAACGAGCACAATGAAAGCTTGCTTTCAGATTGTCGAGTGCAGCCTGTTTTATTTAAAAGCAGTGCCAACGAGCACAATGAAAGCTTGCTTTCAGATTGTCGAGTGCAGCCTGTTTTATTTAAAAGCAGTGCCAACGAGCACAATGAAAGCTTGCTTTCAGATTGTCGAGTGCAGCCTGTTTTATTTAAAAATAAAAAACATTGGTAAGAAACAAATGTGTTTCTTTGATGAAATCAGAGTCTGGGAACGTGAAAAAATGTCCGGCTGCAGCTACAGGCGTGTCATGTGCACGTCCTGTATCCGTAGCCGGACATATATGAGTTACGGTCAGCCGAGACACATGTCGCAAAGTATCTCGGAGAGAGTGGGGTGGATGTGTATTATTTCAGCAAGGCGGCGGGTCGTGACACCAGTGTTCATAAGTGCCGTTATCTCCTGAACCATGTCGGAAGCGTGCGCTCCGAACATGTGACATCCGATTATCCTGCCGTCGGAATCGCTGATGAGTTTCACCATTCCGTCAGTCTCGTTCATGGCGAGAGCCTTTCCGTTTGACCTGAAGAAGCCCTTCTTGCATGTGTATTCCAGTCCGAGCTCTTTGCACCGGTCCTCGCTCAGTCCTACGGAAGCGGCTTCAGGATTGGTGAATATAGCCGAAGGCATTATGTCCGGACGTATCCCGTCTGGTGTTCCGAGTATGTGGTTCACTACATGTATGCCTTGAAACGTGGCGGCATGGGCAAGCATGCACTTCCCGTTAACGTCGCCTATGGCATATATGTGTGGCACATTGGTGGCGAAATTATCATCTGTGTGTATGCCTTTGGAGTCGTACTCGATGCCTGCCTCCTCGAGTCCGAGGCCGCCGGTGTTTGCCGAGCGTCCCGTGGCTATGAGCACTGTGTCCGCCTCCACTTCAAGAGTTTTGCCCTTTTTGTCTGTTATCACGTTGAGGACACGTGCCCCGCAGCTGTCTGTTTTCTCCTCTATCTCTTTTACGGCAGTCTGCATGTGGAAGGTCACTCCGCGCTTGCCTATTGTCTGGCGCAGACGTTTGGCTATGTCGCTGTCGAGTGTCGGAAGTGCCTCTTTCATAAATTCCACTACCGTAACCTCACTCCCAAAACTGCTGAAAGCTGAGGCGAACTCCATGCCTATCACTCCTGCGCCTACTATGCACAGACGTTTGGGAACGGAGGGGATGTCGAGCAGTTCGGTGGAAGTGACGACTCCTTGGAGCTGCGCGCCCTTTATCGGTGGAATCTTTGCGTGCGAGCCCGTGGCGATTATGATGTCACCGGCAGTGTATTCTTCCTCATCCGTGACCACAGTGTGTCCGGATGTCAGTTTGGCTTTCTTGTTGACAAACGTTATTCCCGGTGTTCTCATGAGTGTCTCGACACCGTTGCGCAGCTGCGCTACTACAGAGTTCTTACGCTCCATTATCTTTCCGAAGTCGAGAGTGTAGCTCAGCGATTCGAGTCCTAAAGCGGATGCGTCGCGCAGAGTGTCTATAACCTCGGCGTTGCGGCATAGTGATTTTGTTGGTATACAGCCACAGTTGAGACATGTTCCGCCTGCCTCTGCCGATTCAAATACGGTGACCGACAGTCCGCGGGCGGCGGCATAGCATGCCGAACGGTATCCGCCCGGACCGCTACCTATTATTATAAGATCTGTTTTAACCATTGTCCTGCGTATCTGAAATCATCTGCTTGTATGTCAGTATCGGATGTTTTGCAGCCAAGACATCATCAACACGCCCTATAGGAGTGTTGTGCGGGGCGGTCTTTACAATATCCGGCGTCTCCGCGGCTTCCCTTGCTATGCGGTGCATGACGTCGATGAAGCAGTCGAGCGTGTCGATACTCTCGTTCTCGGTCGGCTCTATCATCATTGCCTCATGGAAGAGAAGAGGGAAGTAGATGGTCGGTGCGTGGTATCCATAGTCGAGCAGACGTTTTGCCACATCCATTGTAGTTACGCCCGTGCTCTTGTCTTTAAGACCGTTGAACACAAATTCGTGTTTGCAGACTCCTGTGATAGGCAGTTCGTAAGCGTCCTTTAGCGATTCCTTGATGTAGTTTGCGTTGAGCGTCGCGAGCGGTCCTACCATAGGCAGGTTCTCCTTGCCGAGCGACAGTATGTATGTGTATGCGCGCAGCATTGTTGCGAAGTTGCCGAGAAACTCTCCCACGCTGATGCCGGCATATTCTGTGTCCATTTTGTATTCAGAGCCGTCCTTAACCACTCTCGGACGTGGCAGGAACTGCTCGAGACCCTTGCCTACGCCCACAGGACCGGAGCCCGGACCGCCTCCTCCGTGAGGGGTGGAGAATGTCTTGTGAAGGTTTATGTGCATGACGTCGAATCCCATGTCACCCGGACGACATGCTCCAAGCATAGGATTGAGGTTGGCTCCGTCGTAATACATCAGTGCTCCGCACTCGTGTACGAGACGTGCTATCTCTGGAATATCGCTTTCGAACAGACCGAGGGTGTTGGGGTTGGTCATCATCATTGCAGCGATGGTGTCATCGAGATGTGTTTTCAGGTCGTCCACATCCACAAGTCCGTCTGGCGTGCTTTTCACTTCCACCACTTCCAGACCGCACACTGCGGCAGATGCAGGGTTGGTGCCGTGGGCAGAGTCGGGCACGAGAACCTTCGTGCGCTTATGGTCTTCGTTGTGCTGATGGTAGGCACGGATAATCATAAGACCTGTCAGCTCACCGTGTGCTCCGGCAAACGGATTGAGTGTGAACTCGCTCAGACCTGTTATGTCGGACAGTGCCCTCTGCATGTTGTAGTAAGCCTCAAGCGCGCCTTGGCATGTCTCTGCCGGCTGAAGCGGATGGAGCGCGGCGAATCCGGGCATCGCTGCGGTCTCTTCATTGACTATCGGATTGTATTTCATTGTGCAGCTGCCCAGCGGATAGAATCCGTTGTTCACACCGAAATTGTTTTCGCTGTGGTTTGTGTAATGCCGCACCACTGTGAGTTCGTCGCATTGCGGCAGCTCCGCGTCGGTTTTTCTGCGTGCGCATAATGGCAATTCGTAATTGCCGTACGTGTTCTCAGGCAGCGAGTAACCTTTACGTCCTTCGTGTGACAACTCAAAAATCAGGTTTCCATATAGCTTGTTGTTCATAGTGTTGCCTCCTTTGCTGTTTTAACGAATGAGTCGATTTCTTCCTTTGTTCGTTTCTCCGTAACGGCAAACATCAGTGTGTCGTCGCTAACTTTTACGCCTCCGAGAAATCCGTTTTTTATGAAGTGCTTTTGCAGTTTGTCTATGTCACCGTCATATTTCACACAGAACTCATTGAAGAAAGGCTGGTCGTATGCAAGTGAGAAATGTCCTGTGGCGATGAGTTTCTCGCAGAGATAATGTGCTCCGGAGTAAGAAAGCTGTGCGGCTTCCTTCACTCCTTCCTTGCCCATAAGCGACATGTAGATTGTCACGAACAGTGCCATGAGGCTTTCGTTAGAGCATATGTTTGATGTGGCTTTCTGACGGCGGATGTGCTGTTCGCGTGCCTGAAGAGTGAGAACAAAGGCGCGCTGTCCGTTACTGTCTACCGTTTTGCCGACTATCCTGCCCGGCATCTTGCGCATGAGTTTCTCTGTACAGCACATGTAACCTACTGAAGGACCGCCGAAGCTCATCGGTATGCCGAGCGACTGACCGTCGCCTACGGCTATGTCCGCTCCCCATTCGCCCGGAGTCTTAAGCAGGGCAAGGTCAGCGGCGACACTGTTCATGATGAAAAGAGCCTTGCTGCTGTGGCATGACTCGGCGTATCCGGAATAGTCCTCTATTATTCCATAGTAATTAGGCTGTTGCACTACGACACCCGCAACGCCTCCTTCTGCCAGAAAGGCATCCATGTCTGCTTTGTCTGTAACGCCGTCCTTCTGGCTTATCATCTTTATTTCTATGCCGTGAAAGTGGGCATATGTGCGCACTACATTTAGTATTTTGGGGTCTATGGTCGATGAAACGAGCACCTTATCCGTCTTTTTGGTGGACGCTTTAGCCATCAGTACGGCTTCTGCGGTTGCGGTGCTGCCGTCATACATAGATGCGTTTGAGATATCCATTCCCGTGAGTTCTGCCATCATACTCTGATATTCGAATATATAATGCAGCGTTCCTTGCGACACTTCAGCCTGATAGGGAGTGTAGCTTGTCAGATATTCCGAACGGCTGATGATGCTTGGTATTACAGCCGGAGTGTAATGGTCGTATGAGCCGGCACCGGCAAACACTGTGAGCAACTTGTTCTTTTCGCACAGCTGTTTGAAATAGTTTCTGATTTCGATTTCGCTCTTGGCTTCATCGATATTATATTCGCCTTTGAACATGATGCTGTCCGGAACATCGGCATAAAGCTCTTTCAGTGAGCTTATCCCGATTTTTTCCAGCATTGTGGCTATATCTTTTTCTGTATGTGGAAAATATTTGTATGCCATATTTTCTGATATTAGGGATGACTGAAAAAAAGAAATGCACTGGAGTTATTTCTTACAGTGCATTTCGGTTTGGTTAATCTTGTTTGTCGCATAATGCGCTGTAAGCCGCAGCGTCCATAAGGTTTTCAAGCTCGCTCTTGTCTGACAGGCTTATCTTTATTATCCAGTTGGCGAACGCGTCTTTGTTTATGAGTTCGGGATTGTCCTCCAGAGCCTCGTTAATCTCTACCACGGTACCTGATACCGGAGAAATCAGATCGCTGGCGGCTTTTACACTTTCCACCGCTCCGAAGTCCTCACCGGCTTCCACTTCGTCGTCAACCTCAGGCATATCAACATAAACTATGTTGCCCAACGCGTGCTGTGCATAGTCTGTTATACCGATATAGCCGTAATCGCCATCTACCTTAACATATTCGTGTGACTCTGCATAGTAAAGTCCTTCAATTACTTTTGACATATTGTTTTAAGTTTATTAATTTGTTATTACTTTATTGTTGTATCTCAGTTTACAATATACTACTGGATGCTCACAGTATCTTTACGATGTCGGTGACCGGTTATTTCTTGTAGTGTTTGTCGTAGAATCTCTTTCTTACAACTTTTCCCGCGAATGTCTTCTTGCGTATCTGTACAGAGACTTCGGTATCAAGCTTTGAGAACTCGGTGTCGATAAGAGCCATGCACACGCTTTTATCTGTAGAGATAGTGTGATAGCCGGTTGTCACGACACCTATTTCCTTGCCGTCATGAAGCACTGCGTAGCCGTGGCGCGGTATAGCGCGGTCGTTCAGTTCTATGCCTACCAGTTTCCGGCTGACGCCTTCTGCCTTTTGTCTGGCTATAGCGTCTTTGCCTATGAACTCCTGCTTGTCAAGTTTGCAGAACATGCCCAGACCTGCCATTATCGGAGAGATGTTCTCTGAAAGCTCGTCGCCGTATAGAGGCAGACCCACCTCAAAGCGCAGAGTGTCACGACAACCGAGCCCGCATGGCTTGCATTTGCCGCTTTTCATGAGTATTTCCCATTGCTGGCGGATGAAGTTTTGACTTCCGTATATCTCAAATCCGTCCTCACCGGTATATCCTGTCCGGCTGACAATAATAGTCTCGCCGTCTTTCTCTACTGTTTTTGCGGTATAGAAGACAAGTTCCTTGCACGGTATGCCAAGTACTGTCTCAACCACGTTTTCTGATTCCGGTCCCTGCACGGCAAGTTGTCCGTAATCGTCCGAAACGTTCTTTAATTCGATGTCAAAACCACTTGCGTTTTTTGTCATCCATTCAAAGTCCTTTTCTATATTTGCGGCGTTTATCACAAGGAAGAAATCGTTTTCTCCCATTTTATATACGAGAAGGTCGTCCACTGTGCCCCCGTTCTCATACAACATCATGCCATAATATATCTGTCCTTTGGGAGCGTTGGCTATGTCGTTTGTGAAAATGTGGTTGACGTATTTCTCCGCATCGGGTCCCTTAACAACGACTTCACCCATGTGCGAGACGTCAAACACACCGCAATGGTTGCGTACAGCGTTATGCTCTTCAATGATCGTGGAATATTGTATAGGCATTTCAAATCCGCCGAACGGTTGCATCAGTGCTCCCATGGCTACATGTTTGTCGTACAGACAGGTCTTTTTATTTTCCATGATTATATTGTTTTATGAGTTTAAGTTTTGTTCTTTAGATTGCAGTATGAGACTTATGAAATCCTCTTTTTCAAGATTATGGATGACATCGTTCAGCGTTTCGGGCAGTGCCTCTGATATTCTTGTTCTTTCAAGCGGTGTGTTCATCAGCGGTTTAATGATTTTTGCATCGATGTCTCCGGTAATGAAAAAGTCGCCCATCAGGTTTATCGACTTTATGATATCGTTTTTCATCTCAATGCGTATTTCCATATCCCCCACATTATCAATACGCCGTTTGCAGATGATGTTGTATTTCGGATTGTTGCCGTATATAAAATCGTGAGACAGATATTCCTGTTCCAGAGCCTTGATTTCCTCAATGTCTTTTTCTGTCAGAGTGATTTCCTCATCACACAACTGCCTCTTCATGAATGCCTTGAAATCCTCGAGAGACAGGTCTATGTAGTTTTTCAGCAAAGTGATGTGCTGTCTAACGCTTTTAATACCCTTGCTTACGAGTTTCGCATCCGACGGTGTTATGCTGCCGACCATGTTCTGCATGTCTGTATCATAAAGCATCGTGCCGTGTACGATGTTGCGTCTTGGCGTATGATAAAATGCGTTTCCCGACACTTTACGCCCGTCTATCATTATGTCATTCCTCCCGCTTGCAGTGGCGTTCACACCGAGTTTGCGGAGCATGAGCACAATCATGTTTATGTATTTGTTGAATGTGAAGTTCACATTGTTCTCGTCTGTTATGTACGAAAGCATTACATTGCTCATGTCTGCATACACGCATCCGCCTCCGCTCTTGCGTCTGAACGTCCTTATATTGTGTGTTCTGCAGTATTCCAGATTCACTTCGTTCTCGATAAGTTGGTTCCGTCCGAATATGACAGTCGGGTACACCTGCCACATAAAAAAGTATTCCTTATCGTCAAACTTATTTGCGACATACTCTTCAGTGGCAAGATAGAAAGATAGTAATCGATTCTTGTCTTCTGGTATGTTTAAATATACCATATCAGTTGTTATTATGTTTCTGCAAATATAATAAATATTTATTTATCAAAACAAATAATCCGGAATATTTTGCATATCCGGATTATTGTTTGTCTACTATGTCTTTTCAATGTCATTTTCCCATCAGGAAAGCCTTGAAATCAGAAAAACAGTTTGTCATATTCACGCTTTCTTTTGTTCCTTTCATAAATTCGGCAAGTCTTGGAGGAATGTCTGTCTCCGCGTTTATGGCATTCTCGACAGTCTCTTTGAACTTTGCAGGATGCGCGGTCTCGCAGAACACTCCTGTCTCCCCGTCTTCCAGCATATCCTTGAGAGCCTGATAGCCGCACGCACCGTGCGGATCGAGCACATATCCGTTCTCGTTATAACAGCGTCTCATGGTATCCCTGATATGCTGGTCGCTGTAAGTGGCACCGCCAATCAGGGATTTTATCCTGTCGTAAGAGCCTTTATACAAATCGTATATGCGTGCGAAGTTGCTCGGGTCTCCCACATCCATGGCGTTTGCTATGGTCTGTTTGCTCGGCATCGGCTTGTATTCTCCGGTCTGCAGATATTTGAAGAATATGTCGTTTGCATTGTTGGCGGCAATGAATCTGTGTATTGGCAGACCCATCTCGTGACCGAACAGTGCTGCCGTGATGTTTCCGAAGTTTCCGCTCGGCACGCATACAACCAGTTTGTCTGCCTTTCCCAACTGCCTCATTCTCGCATATGCGTTGAAGTAATAGAACGACTGCGGCAGGAATCTGGCAACGTTTATCGAGTTGGCTGATGTAAGGTTCATGTGCCTGTTCAGCTCTTCGTCCATGAATGCAGACTTTACCAGCCGCTGGCAGTCGTCAAAGACACCGTCCACTTCAATTGCCGTTATGTTGTTCCCGAGTGTGGTGAACTGGCATTCCTGAATCTTGCTGACCTTCCCTTTGGGGTATAATACATAGACATTTATACCGTCAACGCCAAGAAAACCGTTTGCGACAGCCGACCCTGTATCACCGCTTGTCGCCACAAGTACATTCACTTCTCTTTTGTTTTCTTTCTTTATGAAATACTGCAGAAGCCGTGCCATGAATCTTGCTCCTACATCCTTGAACGCAAGAGTGGGGCCGTGAAACAGTTCAAGAGAGTATATGCTGTCCGTCACTCTCACTACCGGACAGTCAAAAGAGAGCGTATCGCGCACTATTTCCTCAAGAGCCTTACTCTCAATGTCCTCTCCGAAGAATGCATCGGCAACTTTTATTGCTATTTCATGAAACGACATGTCCGCTATGTTGTCGTAAAACTCACGCGGAAGACGTTTTATTTTTTCCGGCATATACAGTCCGCGGTCTCCCGCCAGTCCTTTTACCACCGCTTCCTCAAGTGTCGCGAGGGGCGCTTTGCCGTTGGTGCTGTAATACATCATAGTTCCATAAATTTATTCATAAACTCTTCAAGCCGCAACAATCCGTAGCTGCCGCTGACACAACTCACTTCATCATAAGTCTCCACACCGTCCGGAGTGATGCCCGGATGCCATATAATAAAAGGTACCGGCTCTGCCACATGAATGCGCAACTCCACCGGTGTGGGATGGTCGGGAAGTATGGCTATGCATACAGGAGTGTCTGTCCAAGTGCTCACTTCCTCATAAACCGGTTTCACAATTCGTCTGTCAAGATTCTCTATTGTCTTCAGTTTCAGTTCCAGATCACCGTCGTGTCCAGCCTCATCGCTTGCTTCCACATGCAGATACACGAAGTCGTGCTGTCTCAACATGTCTATCGCAGCCTGCGCCTTGTTCTCGTAATTAGTGTCGGCAAGCCCTGTCATGCCCTCCACTGTCACCCGGTTGAGCCCTGCATAACGTCCTATACCTCTTATCAGGTCTACCGCTGAGATTACGTCGCCTTCCTTTATTTGCGGATACATCTGTTGCAGTGTGTCCATCTTGGGTCGGTATCCGCCGCTCCACGGCCATATGCTGTTGGCTGCGTCTTTCTGTTGTGCGGCACGCTCCTTGTTGAACGGGTGCTGCTCCAGAAGCTGCTGCGACTTCAATATAAGCGTGTTTATTATGTCGGCAGTCTGCTGTGCAGTCATTCTGTCACCGTCCCTGCGGTTTTCCCATCCGTGCTCAGGTCTTACCATCAGCCGCCTCCATTCCTCCTCCGGATGGTCGTGCGGAGGAGCGCATACAATGTGTTTGTTGCCACCTCTTATTATTAAAAGATGTCTGTATTGTATTCCTGTGATGAACTTTATGTCCTCATTGCCGAGTTGTCTGTCAAGATATTTTATGAGAATATCGCTTTGCTCCGTGGTAAGATGCCCTCCGTGGTGGTTCTTTATTCTCCCGTCTGTCAGAGTGATGATGTTGCATCGCATTGCCATATCGTCTGCCCTCATGTCATATCCTATTGACGCAGCCTCGAGAGGTCCTCGTCCCTCGTACACCTCATTGAGGTCGTAGCCGAGAATAGCCGTGTTAGCCACCTCGCTGCCTGGCTGGAATCCCTCCGGAATTGTTATGAGACGACCGGTGCGTCCGTTCTTTGCCAGCATGTCCATATACGGAGTGTCGGCATACTGTAAAAGAGTCTTTCCGCCAAGACGTTCAACCGGATGGTCTGCCATACCGTCTCCTAATATTATAATGTGTTTCATAGTCGTCAGATGTTAGCTATAGACATGATGTTTGCGAACACTCCTGCGGCGGTCACGCTTGCTCCCGCTCCATATCCTTGTATGAGCATAGGATATTCCTTATACCGTTCTGTTGTGAGCAGGACGATGTTGTTGCTGCCCTCAAGATTGTAGAATGGATGGTTGCGGTCTACTTCCTTCAGGCTGACGTTGGTCTTTCCGTGATCCATTGTCGCCACAAAGCGCCAGTGCCGTCCTTCTTCCTCGAGTTTCTTGCGGTGTTCCTCAAACTCCGTGTCAAGCATCGGCAGTCTTTCCCAGAAATCCTCCACCGAGCCGTTGAAGTAAGAAGACGGAATGAACAGATTCTTCTCCACATCGTCCTGTTCCACCCTGTATCCTGCCTCGCGTGCAAGAATCACGAGCTTTCTTATAACATCGGTGCCGCTCAGGTCTATACGCGGGTCAGGCTCGCTGTAGCCCTGTTCCTTTGCCCTTCGCACCGTTTCGGAGAACGGTACGTCGGCTGCAATCTCGTTGAATATGAAATTGAGAGTGCCGCTCAGCACTGCCTCTATCTTCAATATTTTATCTCCGGAGTTTATAAGGTCGTTTATTGTTCCGATGATAGGCAGTCCTGCACCCACGTTTGTCTCGAAAAGGAACTTCACGCCACGTGCCAGAGCCGTCCTCTTCAGTTTTATATAACTCTGGTAGTCGGACGATGCGGCTATCTTGTTTGCAGCCACCACCGATACGTTGTGTTCGAGCAGGAGCTGGTAGAACGACGCCACCTCCTTGCTTGCCGTACAGTCCACAAACACGCTGTTGAATATATTCATGCCTATGACTTCCTTCAGCAGTTGCGAGTTGTTGCTGTCTTTAGCCCTGTAAAGTTCGTCACGGTAAGTGTCAAGATTGATTCCGTCGCGGTTGAATATCGCTTTCTTGGAGCTTGCTATGCCCACAACGTTCAGTTTGAGTCCCCGGTCTGTCTTCAGTTTCTCATACTGGTCTCTTATCTGTTCTATCAGTTTGCCTCCTACGGTGCCCACACCGCATATGAAAAGGTTGAGCACCTTGTACTCGGAAAGGAAGAAAGAGTCGTGTATCACGTTGAGTGCCTTTCGCAGGAACCGTCCGTCTACCACGAAAGAAATGTTTGTCTCCGACGCTCCCTGTGCGCATGCTATCACGCTTATGCCGCTTCGTCCGAGCGTTCCGAACAGTTTTCCGGCAATGCCCGGAGTGTGTTTCATGTTTTCCCCGACCACTGCTATTGTCGCCAGACCGCTCTCCGCGTGCATCGGAAACATCGCTCCGGTCTCAATCTCCTTGGCAAATTCCCTGTCGAGCACGCTTACCGCCGACCGTGCGTCTCCGTCTCTCACACCTATTGACGTGGAGTTCTCCGACGACGCCTGTGACACCATGAACACGCTTATGCCGTTGTCGGCGAGCGCGGTGAATATTCTCCGGTTCACACCAATGACTCCCACCATTGACAATCCTGTCACAGTGATGAGTGTGGTTCCGCTTATGCTCGATATTCCTTTTATCGGTTTGCTGTCGTTGGCAATCTTGTTCTTTATTGTAGTCCCCTCGCTTGACGGGTTGAATGTGTTCTTTACTTTTATCGGTATGTTTCTTACGCACACCGGATATATTGTCGGCGGATATATCACTTTGGCACCGAAGTTGCACAGCTCCATAGCTTCTATGTAGCTCAGCTCGTTTATGGTGTATGCTGTTTTTATCACCCTCGGGTCGGCGGTCATGAATCCGTCCACGTCGGTCCATATCTCCAGAATCGATGCGTCGAGCGCGGCGGCGATGATGGCTGCGGTGTAGTCGCTTCCGCCCCTGCCGAGATTGGTTGTCTCTCCCGACGACTTGTCGCGGCTGATGAATCCCGGTACGAGCGATATGCGCGGCAGGTCGTGGAACGCCTTGCGCACAAGTCTCGCCGTGACCTCGCTGTCCAGCGTGTGCTTTCCGTTTTTACGTTCGGTCATTATGAAGTCTCTCGCGTCAAACCATCTGGCTTTGCTTATCAGCGTCGCAACTATATTGGAACTCAGACGCTCCCCGTAGCTTACGATGGCATCAAGGGTTTTCTCGCTCAGATCGTGAATGAGGAACACTCCGTAGTATATGCTGCGCAGCTGTTCGAACATCCCGTCCACGGTGTTGAATAAGTCTTCGCGTTTTTTGGTGTCGGTGATGATGGTGTCAATCATCTTGTGATGGCGGTCTACCATTGCCTCAAACTCGTTCCGCCATCCCTCGTCGCCCTGCAGCGCGAGTCTTGCCGTCACAATAAGCTTGTCTGTTATTCCGCCGAGAGCGCTTACAACTACTATCACCGGCTGGCTTTCGGCTTCTTTCTCTACAATGCGTTTAAGGCTCAGAATGCTTTTTACGGAACCTACAGATGTTCCGCCAAACTTCAATACTTTCATTTTCCTGTAAATTGATTTTATGCCACTGAACAAAAGTGGAGTTCGTGAATAACTTTGTTAAGGAAGCGGTACATGCCTTACGCCACCCGTTTCATTGCTCTCGATACAAAGGAGAGCCGGTCTGCGGATTTCTCGTCCGACGTGTATTTTCCGAAATGTGATTATGTCACACAATGCTGGCAAAGTTAAAAATAATTATAAATATCACCAACGAAATTAGACAATAATTGATTATTTTTGCAGGATTAATGACATCATAAAAGTCAAACTTAACATTATCAGCATACATATGACACATGAATTCCAGATACGTGTGCTGCCGCAGCAGGCAGCATCGGAACAGACAATAAAGGACTATATAGCCCGCGACCGGGGCATCGACATACGCACCATATACGGAGTGCGGGTCTTGCGCAGGAGCATTGACGCGCGGCAGCGCACAGTGTATGTCAATCTGACGGTGCGCGTGTATGTCAACGAGATGCCTCAGGACGACGTGTACAGGCACACCGAATACCGCGATGTGTCGGGGCGTCCGCAGGTGATTGTGGTGGGGGAGGGACCGGGAGGACTGTTTGCCTCGCTCAGACTGATAGAATTAGGATTGCGCCCTGTGGTGATAGAGCGCGGAAAGAATGTGCGCGAGCGCAAGACAGACCTCTCGCTCATCACCAGAACGCATAAGGTGGACGGTGAGAGCAACTATTGTTTCGGTGAGGGAGGTGCCGGAGCCTACTCCGACGGAAAACTTTATACACGCTCGAAGAAACGCGGCAACACAGAGAAGATTCTCAACGTGTTCTGCCAGCACGGAGCTTCACCGTCGATACTCGCGGACGCCCATCCGCACATTGGCACCGACAAGCTGCCGCGCGTGATAGAGAACATGCGCAACACCATACTCGGATGTGGCGGAGAAGTGCACTTCAGCACAAAGATGACCGGTCTTCTCGTAAGCGGTGACACAGTGGACGGGATTGAGGCTGTAGACCTGACTACAGGCAGAGAGCTCACTTTCCGCGGTCCGGTGATTCTTGCCACGGGTCACTCCGCGCGCGATGTCTACCGCTATCTCGACCGGACAGGCATAGAGATGGAGCCGAAGGGCTTAGCCGTAGGGGTGCGTCTGGAGCATTCTGCGGCACTTATAGACCGCATACAGTATCACAATAAGAACGGTCGGGGAAAGTATCTGCCGGCTGCCGAGTACAGTTTCGTCACACAGGTTGACGGTCGCGGTGTGTATTCGTTCTGTATGTGTCCGGGCGGATTTGTCATTCCTGCCGCTACCGGTCCGCAACAGATTGTTGTAAACGGCATGAGTCCGAGCAACCGGGGCACACAGTGGTCTAACAGCGGAATGGTGGTGGAGACTCGTCCTGAGGATGTCGAGGGCGACGGACGGCTGAAGATGATGCTCTTTCAGGAAGAACTGGAGCGCGTGTGCTGGCAGCAGGGCAACATGCGGCAGACGGCTCCGTCGCAGCGCATGGCAGACTTTGTGGGTGGACGGCTGTCTTACGATCTGCCTAAAAGCAGCTATGCTCCGGGGCTTATATCCTCACCTCTACATTTCTGGCTACCGCCTCATGTTGGCAGACGTCTGCAGGAAGGATTCAGAAAGTTCGGACAGACGAGCCACGGCTTTCTCACCAACGATGCGGTGCTCATAGCCGTGGAGACCCGTACGTCGTCACCGGTGCGCATACTCCGGTCTGCCGACACACTGCAGCATGTCAGACTGAAAGGTCTTTTCCCCTGCGGTGAGGGGGCAGGGTATGCCGGAGGCATCGTGTCGGCGGGTGTGGACGGTGAGCGTTGCGCCGACATGTGCGCCTCGTATGTGGGCAGCACGGTTGCCGGATGATGTACGTATGCCGGACTGAATCACTATTCCGGACTGGCATATGGCTTTTGCATGGATGGCGCAAGCCGGTCTTCAGGCATTTATCTGAAGGCTGGCTTGCGCTGTTTGTTTATGACTTGCAGTGTAAGGGAGAAGCCGGGAAGCGACATGCGTAAACGTCTGATGATGCCGGTTGTGGGTCTTGAGTTGTCGTATACGGTGCATGCAGGGGCTGTAAGTGTCGGTAGAAAATGAATATTCATACGTTTCTGACGGTAAAATAATTTGACAGAATAAAATCGGAAAATAGAAACCGTAACTCCAAAAAGATGTATAAATGGCGCATGAAAATACATGTTGCGTGCCGACAGTACTCACCGTCGCGTGCCGGACGGGCTCTTTGGCGGTGCCGTACGCACGCTTCCGTGCTGTCATAACGGTTCTCCCATGATGCTGAAAAGCCTTTTCCGCACCCCGAAAGAGGCTTTCCCGCAAGACGTGAAGAGCCGCGCAGAACCGTGGCTCGTGCTTATCGCGCTGATGTCCAGTGCATTGCGCTGATGCCGCCATAATCGGAGTATTTGCGTAAAAATATTATTCTGCGGCAAATAACGCGCTTATCTGAAGTCTTATTCACTCTGCACCGTATATTCTTACAGGTGTTTTTGTATAAATATACAGCGTTGCTTTTTTATAAACATTATTTTGTTCAACTGCCTGAAATTTATTAATTTTGCGTCGAATTTGAGTATACTTAAAAATCATTATAATGAATATTTCTTACAAATGGCTTAAAGAATACGTCGATTTTGACCTTTCCCCGCAGCAGACAGCGGACGCTCTGACATCCTGCGGACTCGAAGTCGATGCTCTGGAAGAAGTACAGACCATAAAGGGAGGACTGAAAGGGCTGTATGTGGGCAAGGTCCTCACATGCGAGATGCATCCCAATTCGGACCACCTTCACGTGACTACGGTGGACCTTGGACGCGAGACACCGCAGCAGATAGTGTGCGGCGCGCCAAACGTTGCAGCCGGTCAGAAGGTGATAGTTGCCGATTTGGGCTGCGTGCTCTATGACGGCGACAAGGAGTTTGTCATCAAGAAGTCGAAGCTGAGAGGAGTGGAGAGCAACGGCATGATATGCGCCGAGGACGAGATAGGTGTCGGCACAAGCCATGACGGCATCATTGTCCTGCCTGAAGACGCCCCTGTGGGACAGCCCGCAGCCGAATATTATAATCTGGAGAGCGACTGGATAATAGAAATAGACATTACCGCCAACCGTGCCGACGCGCTCAGTCACTGGGGCGTGGCACGCGACCTGTATGCGTGGCTCGTACAGAACGGGCACAAGACTGCGCTCCACCGTCCTGACTGCAGCGCATTCTCGGTTGACGACAACTCCATGCCTATTGAGGTGGAGATAGAGAACACAGAGGCGTGCAAGCGTTATGCGTGTGTGAGCATCACCGGATGTGATGTGAAGGAGAGTCCGGAGTGGCTGCAGAACAAACTGAAAGTGATAGGTCTGCGACCGATAAACAACATCGTGGACATAACAAATTATATAATGATGGCATACGGACAACCGATGCACTGTTTCGATGCCGACATGGTGAAGGGACACAGGATTGTTGTGCGCACGCAGCCGGAAGGTACTAAATTCGTGACTCTCGACGGAGAGGAGCACACCCTTGGAGAACACGACCTGAGCATATGCAACGCCGAGGAGCCTATGTGCATAGCCGGAATATTCGGAGGAAAGGGAAGCGGAACATACGACACTACACGCAACGTGGTGCTTGAAAGCGCTTATTTCCATCCTACATGGATAAGAAAAAGCGCGCGCCGCCACGGCCTGAGCACCGACTCGAGCTACCGTTTTGAGCGCGGCATAGACCCCAACGGTGTGATTTACGCTCTTAAACAGGCTGCCATACTCTGCCGCGAACTGGCAGGAGGAAAGGTGAGCATGGAGATAAAGGACGTATATCCCACACTTGTGCCTGACTCAAAGGTGACACTTGAATACAGCTACGTGGACAACCTCATTGGCAAGAAAATAGGCAAGGACACGATAAAGAGCATCGTGAAGAGCCTTGACATGACAATAGACGGAGAGAGCGACACTGCTCTTGAGCTTACGGTACCGGCATACAGGGTTGACGTGCAGCGTCCTTGCGACGTGGTGGAGGACATCCTGAGAATATACGGATATAATAATGTGGAGATTCCCACGCAGCTCAAGAGCTCGCTTACGAATATAGGCGAGGCTGACCATGACCATCGTCTGCAGGACATTGTGAGTGAGCAGCTTGTGGGATGCGGCTTCAACGAGATAATGAACAACTCGTTCTCGAAGGCAGCATACTACACAGACCTTAACTGCTATCCTGACGCAAACACCGTGAAACTTATTAATCCGCTGAGCAGCGACCTCAACGTGATGCGTCAGACTCTGCTGTTCGGAGGACTTGAAAGCATCTGCCGCAACATCAATCATAAGAGTCCGAACCTCCGTTTCTTCGAATTCGGAAACTGCTACCACTATAATCCGGAGAGGAAGGATGCCGAAAACCCGATAAAGGCATACTCTGAGGAGATGCATATGGGGCTGTGGCTTACAGGCAAGAGGGTGGAAGGCTCATGGGCTCATGCGGACGAGAAGTCGTCGTTCTATGAGCTGAAGGCTTACGTGACGAACGTGTTCCGCCGCGTAGGACTTGCTCCGCAGATGTATACCGTTGAGAATGGCGACAACAATATCTATGCGAAGTCACTCCGAATAAAGGCACGCAACGGTAAGCTGTTGGCTGAAATGGGAGTTGTGAGCGGCAGGATGCTTAAGGCGACAGGCATAAGTGCCGAGGTTTTCTATGCGGAGATAATGTGGGGAAATGTGATGAAGGCAGTGCGCAAGAACACTGTGCTCTATCATGAGATAAGCCGTTATCCGGCTGTAAGCCGCGACCTTGCCCTGCTCGTGGACAAGAGTGTGGAGTTCGCTGCCATAGAGGCGATTGCGGCGCAGACCGAGAAGAAGCTTCTGAAGAGTGTGGAGCTCTTCGATGTCTATGAAGGCAAGAACCTGCCGGAGGGCAAGAAAAGCTATGCGGTGAACTTCATTCTGCAGGACGAAAGCAAGACTCTTAACGACAAACAGATAGAAAACGTGATGAACAGACTCATCACAAACCTCAAGACGAAACTGGGTGCCGAACTGAGATAAAGCATAAACAACAATAACAAATAATAAAAACGATACTCATCGTGCGGCGCAGTGTGTTTTGAGAACATGCCCTCCGATGAAAACAAAAACATAAGTATATATTATGGGAAGAGCATTTGAATATCGTAAAGCTACGAAACTGAAACGTTGGGGACATATGGCAAAGACCTTTACCCGACTCGGAAAGCAGATTGCCATCGCCGTGAAGGCAGGTGGTCCGGAGCCTGAGAACAATCCGGCACTGCGTTCGGTCATCGCTACATGTAAGCGTGAGAACATGCCGAAGGATAACATCGAGCGTGCCATAAAGAACGCGCTGGGTAAGGACCAGAGCGATTACAAGGAGGTGACATATGAGGGTTACGGTCCTCATGGAATCGCCATATTCGTCGATACGCTCACAGACAATACCACACGTACTGTAGGTGACGTGCGCTCGGTGTTCAACAAATTCAACGGAACACTCGGCACAACCGGTTCGCTCTCATTCCTTTTCGACCATAAGTGTGTGTTCACATTCAAGAAGAAGGAAGGTCTTGACATGGATGAGCTTATTCTTGAACTCATAGACCTCAACGTTGAGGATGAGTATGATGAGGATGAGGAAGAGGGAACAATCACCATTTACGGTGACCCGAAAAGCTATGCGGCGATACATAAGTTCCTTGAGGAGAAAGGATTTGAGGATATCGGAGGCGAGTTCACATATATTCCGAACGACTTGAAAGACCTCGACGGTGACGCGCGTGCGACTATCGACAAGATGGTGGAGCGTCTTGAGGAATTTGATGACGTACAGAATGTCTACACAAACATGAAACCTGCCGAGCCGGCAGAATAACGCAAGGCCTCTGTAACACAAATAATGGAGCCGGCGGATGGTCGTACGGCTCCTTGTTTTTACAACAAAGCATATGGCACATTACAGTTACAAGACACAAGGCACATGCAGCCGGATGATAGACATTGAGGTGGATGACGCAGGCGTTATAACCGGTCTGAATTTCACGGGTGGATGTAACGGTAACCTGAAAGGAATATGCGCGCTCGCAAAAGGTCATAAGGCTGCCGATGTGAAGGCTCTTCTCGGAGGTATAACCTGTGGCGGCAAGATGACAAGTTGTCCCGACCAGCTGGCTAAGGCATTGGAGGACATGGGATACTGATACGCTATACAAAAGAAAAGTCCGGCATGATTCCGTAATGGTTCATGCCGGACTTTCCGTCTGTATATGTCTTATCCATAAACGGCTGTCAGACCGGCAAAGCCGCTTCTTCGTTTGATTGTTTGCTCATAAACGCTCTTCCGCGCTGCTGCCGTCATTCTGTTTCATGTTATATCGAGGCGTTTTCCGCTGAATCTTACACAAAAGCGGAAGCCAATCCGCCTGACGGCGACACGGAATACGGATGGAGCATGATGCCCGCTCCGGTTTTATCTTTCGTATTCCTTTGGTGTATACTTCACGCTGAAAAGCACTTTGCCGGGGTCTTTTGCCGAATGCAGGATGTATGCGAAGTTGAAACCGGCTTCTTTGTATATTTTTATCTGGGTGTTGCCTATAATGCTTTCAAGCAGTCCGCTCTTTATTTTGTCTTTGTTCTGGCTTATAATGTCCGCATTGTCCATGGCGTCTGTGACTGAACAATAATACGTGTATGTTTTTGACTTCATGTCGAACGCGACGCTGTCCGTGCGTGTGTAGTTGACCACCGGGGTGGGACAGTATCTTTCGGTGAACTCGCGTGCCTCGCGCTGGGCACGCTCCTCTATGCTCTCATGACATGAGGCAAGCATCATGACTGTAAGTACGGATAGTATGGTCTTTCTCATCTGTATTAATATTTTGTGCAAAGATAGTCTAAATTCCAGAATTTTACACTATCTTTGCATAAGATTAACTGCACTCGGAAATTAAAGAAC
>ULSM01013500.1_pt1 | contig 27574 bp, 25 predicted proteins | sample 1956381 | NCBI WGS metagenome assembly ULSM01 (sample SAMEA4835710, study PRJEB28245) | human gut metagenome | biome: gut microbiome; material: fecal sample | place: Denmark | collected 2008 | reverse complement strand
AGTTCAGGCAATGGTCCTCGCCCAAACCAGCAATAATGAATTATTTTTGGTATCATGTAAATTATATCTATATAAAAAACTCAAACATCTCAAACAAGAAGCAAAGTTACACATTCATAATATCCTTACCTACTTCCCTTCCGCATCTTTCTGAGACAAAAGACTTTGAAGCACACTCTTTATCACAAAACAAAACTCCGTATGCATTCCATCTTTATCAAGATCCATGATGGAGTCAAGACGCTGGCGCAGTTCTTCATCAGGAAGCAAATTACCATCTTCATCATAAATCTCACCATCAATAGCAGCCTCTCTACGCCTGTTTAACCATTTACAATTAAGATTCAGCGTATCAACATCTTTTTGTGCTTTGTCATCAGCACCCACTACTCCTCCAACTTACGCATACTTACGAGTTGCTGAATATCCTTCAACTTCTGTTCTACCGAACTGTCACGAGTACCAACCATCATCTCTTCTTCCAAGATCAAATTGGAATCGAGTCCATAAGTCCTCAGTTCCATATGCTCATACTGATGCGTCTCATGATTGTACCACAAACGATACACCACATTCTCATCCGTATTCTCTACCGTAGAAATAACAAGCGGAGCATGGGTACTTACAATAAACTGAACATTAGGAAACGTTGTGTGTAAAGCTTTCAGCACTTTACTCTGCAGAGCAGGATGAAGATGCTCATCTATCTCATCAATAATCACAGTGCCATGGGTATGCATAAATGCTTCATCGCCCAGCATCGTCTTATTCAACAAAGCGCACCTTATAGCTATATCAACCACAATATTGACCAATCGCTTATATCCATCAGAAAGCATGGAAGACTCAACAAATCTACCATCCGTATACTTAAAATACACCTTTCCCCTTACAGGTCTAAGCACCATCTCTTCAATAATGTTACAGCCATCTGCTCCTAAGCATTTTTGAATTGCTTTTTTCACACAATTAATTTCCTGCTCTCCGCTTTCAGCCTCTTGCAAAACCAGCAATCGTTCAAGCCAGTAATCAAATAGTCCACGGCAGTCATAGCATTCAAAATAACCAAAGGATGGTTTTTGTGCATATTCTTTAAACTTATTTCTGTCAATCTTACGAGATGCGTGAATATCTTCTGTTGTAAAACAAGCATATACTGGCAAGACATTGTTTTGTACAAACGAATCACCCTGCTTAACATGAGAATTAGAATACAACTGAGCAGCATAATTTTTCAAAGGAACTAACCCTTGAATCAGATTACGGCTGTTTTTCTTTGACTTTTTCTCAAGATGTAATTCTGTAGAATAATCAAAATCTATCGTTTCACCTTCAGCATCTATGATAGGATGAATGTCCGAAAGACCAAGATGAAAAGAAATCGCTATTGGAGCTTCTGGGAGTATGGTATTATTAGCATCAACATTCATCTTAAAATCCGCATCATCCACACTCTTCCATACAGTATTTTCATCACTATACCCACAAAACAAGGAGTTAGCGACAAAATTACACGCCCGAATAAGAGAGGTTTTTCCACTTGAGTTGTCACCTATCAAAAGGTTGATTCCCTTGCGAAAATCCATCGTTTTATCGTCATAGCAACGGAAATTGCTTATTCTAATATCCTTCATCTTATATATCTTATTTGATTACTATGTGCAAAGATATGTTTTTTCTGACAAATCGCCAAATTATTATCATGAATATATCAATTGTGTACAATAGAAGTTCAAATAAACTTTCCATATTATAGCAAAGACTAAAACAAAGTCATTGCAGGCTGCATGGTATCTACAGAAGCATAAAGATTATCCAAATTAGCCTTCATACTTGTCCGACTCATCTTTAAAGGATAAGCCCCATTCTGCAAAAGTCGTTTATTTCCTAAAGCAGAAACGGGGAACTCTGCATACTGTGGAACAAACAGTTTCTTGCCTTTCTCTATAGACTTTAAACCTGCATCCAAACTTCCACCTTTCTCGCCAGCTTCTATGACAATCATTGCTTGACTCAATGCAATGATAGTGCGATTTCTCTGCATAGCCCTTGATACTTGCCATTTAGCAAATGGCTCAAACTCACTAACAACTAATATATGATTCCAATCCCATACCGACTTTAGCTCTTTTTTAATATAAAAAGAACTAATTCCTTCTGGTAAGACCATAATCGTAGAAGCACCTCGTTCCAATGCCGTTTTGTGCACAACCATATCCACACCATTGGCATAGCCAGAAACCAAACAGAAATCATTGTCAGCCAACTGACTTGCCACACCTTCTGCTATAGCCATTCCTTTTACTGCCAACAAACGGTATAGCACCTTTACTGTTTCTATGTTAGACCAATCCATAAGTCCAAGTTTTTACAACAAGAAAATGATTCCACACTCAATATACAACACTAATCAAGGTAACTTGTCTATGTTTTACATATGCGCTATTCTGTGATCTTTATATATTTTCTATTTGGCATCATCAAGACATTTCTGAATCCATTCCATAGAACGTTCCTTATATCTATCCAGTCTTTCCCCAACTCCCTGATAATTAATTTCTTTGAATTCTACATGAGCCTTAGCATTTGCCAGTCTGTTTTCTAACCCAGCAACACCCAGGATTGTTTTAGCTCGGTCATTATTATTCTTTCTCAATATAGTGTAGAAGTTCTTCTGCATGATGAGAGAGAAAGATGTTGCATGGAAAGAATTGGTAACGATACAATCTGCATACTGAATATAACCAAGGAACTCAGCAGGAGACAACTCAGCACGTACTTCACTATGGTAGCGATGGAATGGATTCTGCACGGCGCCTATGCGAATAACCTTCTTACCCAACTGTTGGGCTATTCTATTGGAAAATCCTAATGCATCAGGATTTCCATCAAGGATAAACAAGAGTACATACCCCTCATCCTTTGGCTTTACAGCCATAGCCTCGCACTCCTCCTTGGTAATCAGCAAAGAAGGATCGCAAACCACGTCAGAATCTCTGCCCAGCTTCTCCTTGAGAAAAGACTGCATAGTCGTTTCTCTCACAGACAGTCCATCAAAAGAAGATATATACTTACAATATTCCTCTTCCACTTTACCCTGGAATAAATCCAGACGTCCCATACTCACCGCATAAGTATAAAACTTAGCATGTCCCTTTGGCATCTGACCAAGATAAACTTGATCTACACCCTCATTAATAGCAGGATTCCAAATCTGGTCACTCCCAAAGAAAACAACGTCATAATACTTAGGCGCATCATTCACAGAAGATACAACCGAAGACAGTTTGATGTTATCTTTCAGAAAGCGATTAAACTTACTGACTGTTTTAAATCTCGAAACAATCAGTGTCATGCAGGAAAACAAATAGCGCAACTTGGCTACGATACTCCTGCATTTCTTAAAATCTTTCCATCTGAAATACATTCTGTATGCCTCTATCGCCTCTGGACGATAATCGACAACTTCGACATCATGCCCTAATCTTTTCAGAGCCGAATACAAAGACATACACTGCAATACAGCTCCATAATTCAACGCACGATGATAGGTTACTATTCCTATTTTCATAATTACCAAACTTCTATTTCTAATCTTGGTTTAACATATAATTGATTGATGACTTCTATATAATCATCAAAACATAGATGGGCAGCAGAATCCAACCACATATAGCGATTCAGTCCAAATAGATATTTTGCCAACCCAGGCTTACCCAACCATGTCATGATCAATTTTATCTTGACATCATTTCGTTTCTTTGAAGGAACAAACATCCCTATAAAACTGGCCAGACAACGCAATGCCATTCCTAACATGGTTCTGTTAGTTATGGACAACAAGGAAGTGGTTCCTAAATTTCTCGCAGCACCAGGCTGGTTGACCTTTCTCCATGCATGAACCATTTGTGCCTCATCTTCTATCTTCTGTTGATCTCCCCTAGTTCTTTTCAAGCGACATGACAGGATAATACCATCCCATTCTTTTCTTTTTAAAGAAGAGGAACGGAAAGAGAATTTTAATTCATCAGGAGAAAAAGTTCTCACGCTACCATCCCGCAGCAATATTTTCACGTCAACAAGCTGCTGAACAATACTATCTGTAGAGACACTGGCATTGCCATAGATGGCACCTCCAACCGTACCCGGCAAGTCAATCATACAAGAGTACCCTTTCATTCCATCCTTTATCATTTTTCGCACAATCTGTTTCACACTTGCACCACATTCGCAATACAAGAAATCATCTTCTACATAAAATTGATGAAGCAATTTCACAGAAATCAGATGCTCAATGTTGGTATTCGGACGAATATAGATGTTTGAGGTACTTCCTACTACATAAAACTTTTCTTTCCTGTCATATAAGTCTCTACACAACTCTGTCATTTCTTCCATTGTCTCAGGAAGATAGTAATTAGCAATGATACCTTGCGAACTACTTTGATCGTATGTATTTGCCAGCCATGTAACTGAATAAGACTTGATATTCGTATATAATTTCATATCCAAGCTTTCCATTTCACTTGGATTTCAAAAGAATAAGATATCAGGTTAAAAGAGAGATAAACTTTTAATCTACAAAATGTAACACTTGCTCTATGGATAATCGTCTGCTCTTGGCAATTCTCATTTTCTCTGTAGGCATGCCGATACCGATAAAGCATACAGGTATCTCTGAAGCTTTCATACCAGTGATTTCCCTTAGTTTTTTCTGCTTCTTTATAGACAGATGGGCATTCAGGGTACAAGCACAGATATGATAGTAATGCAATGCATATAGGAGATTCATGGTAAAGATACCACCATCCAAATAGGCTGAGGTCCTAAAATCTGCATCCCAATCTATTTGGTTGGATGTAACAACCAGCATTTGACCGATATCCTCACCAAAGCCTCTATTACCGTTCTGCAGACCTATTACCTCATCTTTCTTTTCACCAGAGACAGCATACACCTTAATACTTTGCCTGTTACAAGCAGAAGGTGATGTTCTTGCTAAATCTATCGCCTTAGAGATAAGTTCCTTATCTACAGATTCTCCACTGTACCAGCGGCAAGTATGGCGACTATGTGCAAATTCCTTGAAATCCGAAGTTTGTTTGAATAATTCTTCTTTGTTTAACTCTAAACAATCAACTTCTCCAAGAGAATTTTGCCCCCCCCATATCGATTGTCCTCTCTATTTTCGCTACCATATCAGCAGGCAGCTCATAGCCGTTATCTTTATGGATTTGCAGGTATTCACGAAGGTCATCTATAGCAAATTGCAATTGTTCATTATCCGAACCATACTTTGCCATATATTTGTCGCACATAGATTGAATCAATCTCACAACACCTATACCAAAACCATATCTTCTGTTAGGCATGGTAATGCCTTTTTCGATGATATGTCCGCCCACTAACAGGCGGTTTTCCAAATCATCACGGTTTCGGCATAACATTCCATATCTGATATCACGAATAAACCATATCCAATGGTTATATGTTGTAGAACACATCATTTGAATAACATGAGCTACTTTTTGAAATACACGTATCATACGCTATATCCTTTATTTTTTAAATATATCATTATATCTTTCATTCTCATCTCCCAGGATGCCATTTCCTTAGCAGTTTCGTAATTACGATTGACCAGATCCTGATATTTCCCGATATTCTCTAAAATATCAGAAACCAAAGGAGAAGCATCATTCCCATCCCAATCAATGACTGGATTGTAACCGATCAAATTGATGAGTTCTTTCGGTGCACGGCCTACCATCACAACACGAGACAACATACATTCCCAATACCTTTGAGTCAGCGTTTCAATGTTGCCAGCAGTCTTCTTGTCAACATCGCATCTGGGCACAGCAACTGTCACTTTAGTATCAGCAAGAGCTGCTCTAAACTCCTCGTCACTCTGAAATGCCCGGGCAAAGTTTCCGGTCTTAATATGGTTGATACCCTCAGGAAGAGGACTCTTGAAGAAATTACCATCCTTACGTCCAATCTCAAGAATATCTATTTTCCTATCAGGTAATACCTTTCCTGAAGAATACAAATCTATTTTAATTCCTTCAGTAATTGTCAGGATATTCATTTGGGGAAATAGCCCCCTAAACATATCAGCAGTTTGAGAAGAAGTAAAAATAGCCGTTTTTACCTGATGCTTACGGAAAAACGCAGCAACACTTTCCACCTGCTTAGGCCAACAATCCCAGATAACAGGAATCACCTCATAGAATGCATAATCTGGGAATGTATCAAACTGGATACTATATCCAGAAACAAACCTCAACCTTGCCTCCCTCTTATTTTTAAAGATAGAAGGCAAAGTTATTCTATATATCAAGCTATGAAGAAACTGAGGAGGATAAAAGTTTCTTGAAACCTTACCCCCTATTTTTTCCCATGCTTCACAAGGATAATATTTAAAATTACTTGCACCTATATATAAATAAGGTGGAATGGCTTTTACAATTTTCATTATCTTATTTTACGATTATATAATTCTTGCCGTCTGGTACAAGAAGTTTGCGCTCATGAGGTTTCAAGTTCTTGGCAAAGACAGACCATTCTGGCTTAGAGTATTTCTTATCAATCGTTATATCCGCCATGTCACATACTGAATAAAATACATTATCAGAATTGACCGGCTTGTTTTTATTTGAAAGCAGGTTCGCCTTTTTCTGAGGATATTTGTCTCCCCACTTCTTACTATTCCACACGATGAGAGGAACATGATATTCTGCCTTGCGAGGATTACAATTACCTCCATGGTCACTCACACCTGTATCATAATCCGCACCATGATCAGAAACCATCAAGAATGCAGATTGATAACCCGGTTTATCTATCGCCTTGATAATATGATACACATTATAGTCAGTAAACAATACCGTATTATCGTATGCATTTACTACCGCTTTATGATCAGTCCAAGAAAAATTATCATAAACAGGATTAGGTCTGTAGACATTCTGTTCCTTTTTAAAATTCCTATAAGGACTATGATTGCCAAAGAATTGAACGATAAAGAACGTCTTCGGATAGATATTAGACAAAGAATCTACGATATCTGCAAGTCTTGCATCTTCTCCCGCATTATAGTTGAATATCCCGTCACACCCTTTTACCAAATATCTATAAGCCTGATTACAAATGAGATTATCTGCACTGATAGCAAACGTTTTGAAGCCACACTCCTTGAAAGGTTGTATAATACTCTTCTCCTGATAGTTCAACACAAAATTGTCAGCCGTGGCTCTTGTCACTATTTGGGGAACAGAATACATCGTAAGATTAGCAGCAGAATAATAATCGCTAAAAAGTGTGAGATTGTCTAATGTTTCCAACAGAGGGGTTGTCTTGCGTCCATACCCTGCTATAGACAAATTATCATATCGCAATGACTCCCCTATTGCAAGAACATAAGATTCTTTTTCATTTATCTTTGGTCGTTTCGCACCAAACTTCATCTTTTCAGCTTCTTTTATATACCCTTTTTGAAATTGCTGCTCTATGGCATTATAGGACTGAAACCAGAAATTATAAGGAGGACGACTCAACACATTCTGCTCAACATAAAATCTTGTTGTAATATTGCCCCCCCACTTGACACGTAACTGAAAAGTTAGAAATACGATTGACAGAACAATAAACGAAGCTGCGCATAACAAGTTAGAAGCAAGTTTTTGTGGCTTCTTATATTTCCAAACCAGCAATCCGAAAACCAAAAACAAAGGCAATGTCCATGGCAACGCATGGAGCGAACTCATCACGAAGCCTGAGCCTTCATCAGCTGTGGTGTTCAGTGCAGAAATGATATTACCCGCTATCAAGAAATTCTTATATAGCACAACCATAATGGTCTCGAAAAACGAAACCACCATCAGGATGCTCGACAAAACAACAAACACCCTTTTCTTCTTGATGCATGCCAAAAGAAAGCACACAGGAAGTGTGTACAAAACAGAGGAAATAATACGACTCAGCGAAAAGCCTTCCTCTGATAATACCTCTTTATAAACTATAGGTATTAAACATATTAATAACAACAGAAATACAGATAGACAGTTTATTCCTTTTAAAAAATGTATTAAAGTTCTTTTCATTATTTGACACATAATTTTGATATATACAAATCAACAAATATAAGATCAAAAATCTATTCAATACTTAACTATTATATTTGTCTCCACCATAATACCCTTTTAGCTTATCAATATCACAAAGCAATTTCCAATTTTTCTCAAGCCATTCTGGATTATTGTTCCACCATTTTATCTTATTTAAGAATATTATTGTTTCCTCATCATACCGATAACCAACAATCTTTGCTGGTACACCACCTACTATAGCATATGACGGAACATCCTTAGTTACAACAGCATTAGCAAGAACAACTGCACCATCATGAATCTCAACACCACCTATTAATGTAACATTTGCACCGATCCAACAGTCATTACCGATTTTGTTCACTATTTCTCTGTCTTTGTCAAAGAACCTAAACTCCTCTATAATCTGCTCATTGGCGAAAGTCTTGCCTTGTGGATTATTCCCTTCGCTTTTAGAGAAAAACAATGGGCAAGTTGTAGCAAAAGGAGTTTTATATGCATGAGTTGCATTAATATAAGTACAATTTGGTCCAATTGAAGAAAATCGCCCTATCTCTGCACTTACTAATCCATTTCCACCTATATATGAACCATAACCCAAAGAGCCAAAGAATGAGGTTCTTGGGCCCACCATATTCATCCCCTCAAACTTACTGCGATACGAAATATGAGTGGAATACCCAAACTTTACCTTATCTCCATTATTTTTTTTTTGCCAAAGATAAAGCAAGAGCTTACTCAAAAATGGGGTATTTTTCAACATCTTTGTTAACATACAAACACTTTCTACTAAAAGACTGTTTTTATTACTTTATCTGTCCCTACAATCAAATCATTAACTTGTTCTGCAGTTGGTTCTTGTTTCTTATCATGATCACATAAATTTCTTATATCACCAAGCAAACATATATAACGCCAAGTCGGAACATCTATGATAGCCTCATCTCTCAGCTTTTGATTATAATCATTTATACCTGGATTTTTCTTTCCAATTTTCAGATTTCTACTCTCACAAATAGTAGAAAAATGCTTTTCCAAGACAACGCCACAAATAGCACCAGCTGAACGAAGGAAACCATTATGAAGAAGCAGCTTTGCTGAATCAAGTTCAGAATCCATCATATCCGATTGAACTAACTGCTTTATATCATAAAGAGAGGATATAAAGCGATTCTTCAAAGCTTCTATTATCAAGAATTGTTGCTGAAACTTACTTACCACAGCCGTACCATCAACAATAACCTCTTTCAAACTATTTTTTATTTCAACACCTAACAGGTAATCTGAAATGGTATAAGTTAGAAAAGTTATCTCTTTTCTTTTAGGCAGTTTATAAAACGAGACAAAATCTTCCAAGCGTTCGGGCATTAACTGCTTCACTAAAGATAAAGCCTCATTGTACCATGCATTGTATTTATCCTTAAAAGTTGATTCCTGTATTATTTTCTTCTGCTCAGCATCCAACTTGTCAATCGCTTCTTGATAATGATCTTTTAGCTCATGATACAAACCAAATTGAAGCTTTGCTCCTTTCTTAACAAGAATATCTAAATCATTAATATATTTTTCTTTGTTAGTCATAATCAAATAATTTTATAGTAATTATCTACATAAAAATGCCTTGATATTTTGCCTTTTCAAAATAAAATAGTATTTTTGCAGACAGATTGCTCTATACTCAAATCATAACTATTAAATTGCGTTTTAAATTTAATGTTAAAATTATGAGTGTTTTTGAAGCAATCGTCAGAGGATTGGCTGCTCAGATGGTATATGTCCGCTCTTACATGAGAGTGAGATTTGGTAGAACAGAGCATGTAAATGCTTACTACCGTAGATACCCTGGCACTGCCTTACATTAATCCTCGGCAGGAGTCGCTTTCGATAGATAGTGACTCCTGTTTTTTATATATCATGAATTTCGTTTGACCAGTTTTCTATTTGTTTACATATTTGCAATCCTAAAATTCTTCTAATATGATATTTATTTAGGCAAAATAACAAACAGAGGGTTTCCTTTGCCATACGTCGTTTCTCTGAAGTAGAAAAAACATCTATTGAAGAGGCCAGTGACTTCATTCGTTTTTTATAATGACTTTCATCATTTAAGAGAAAGCGCATCATCAAATTTTTAAAATGTTCTTTTTTATTAGAATCTTCCAAAAGAAGATCCAAACAATTAACATCAGTAAACCCTGAAGCATAATTAAAAGTAAAGAAAGCTTCCAAAACTCTTCTCATACAATTTCCTATATAATATTCTTTGTCATCTTCACCCTCTTTAACAACAAAATCATAGATATTCCTTAACAAACACTCATATTCAGAAACTTCAGGAAGGTTCTTATTTATTAGTTTTTTAGATTCTAGTATAAATGTATGCACAGAAGAATGGTCGTTTTTTTCAAACCAAGGGTCAACGAAAGCTTTAATATCCATAGCGACTTGCAAATCATGAGTTAAGACAACAGTCTTACTATTAGCATTTCCTTCTTTTATTTTCTTTAACTCACTATGCAAGAAAGAAAGCACACCAACCTTGTTTTCCATGTCAAAGCTAGAAACTGGATCATCAAGTAACACCAACATTTCATTAGCATATTTCGTTTTATTCTCCTTACCCTCAAAAAGGGAAGCAAAGAAGTAACATAGCCCAATAGCATTACACTCTCCCTTTGATATTTTGCTCGGTAAAACATCACGTCCTTTAGACTTTAATTTATAGCAACCATCTCCAGGTTCCAATACCAATCTTTGATTATCAAAGAATATATAGCTAAGAGATTGATTGATAAAATCCAAAGCAATAGTTGCCTGTCTCTTTTCCTGTTCCAAGTTCATAATCTCTTGCTCTAATAAGTCTATCTCTATACGACTTTTTTTCTCGTCCTCTATTGCTTTATCCCGCTTTTTAGAAGCACCAACATATTTATCAATTATCCCCCTATTACAAAGATAGGCAAGCTTATCATTCAAATTATGAAGTTCGTTCTTCATTAATTGTCGATTTTCTACCATTTGATTATAATGCTTGATGGTTTCTAAAAGATTGTTTATGCAATCCTCATAATCTTTTAAAGCTAACTCTATTTTTTCAATTGGCAAACTTATAAAATCATCCACAAAAATATTTGATAGCTTTTTCTCTATAGCCAAGCGGATATTCTCTAAATATTTATTCAAGACGAATATTGATTGTGCCATTTTATTTGCACTATCCAACAAAGAAGTGTTCACGCTAAAAATATCTAAAGAGAAACTTGGAAGTTCTACAAAACATTTTTTCAAATTCTCCAAATATTCTTGATAATCTTTTGCCTCTTTATTTAAGAAACGTTCTATGCGTTTAACAACTTCCTTCTTTTCTTCATTAGACATTTTTCTTTGGCATAAGGGACATACAGATATAGATTCATCTTTAAACAAATCTTTCGCAAAAGTAATATAATTACCATAGGAACTCGCTGCGATAAGTGCTATCACCTTATCCCTGTCAGACAATGGAGGTTGCTCTACATGTTTGTTTAATATAGACGAAAGTTCAGTGATACCTATGATTATAAGCCTCATATTGGAAAGAGATAGGAACGGCATCATTTGTAGATAAATACAACTGAAATTTATCTCGAAATGCCGCACTAATACTATCAATAGTATCAGAAGAAGATAGCGTTGTTCTCAAATTTCGTATTTTTTCCAAAGATTCTTCAGTAAAAGAACTTTTTCTCGTAGATTCTGGCTTGTTAATCTTTGCATCATTATCTGCCCATTCAGAAAATGCAGGCTTTACTTCCTTTGTAAAAATGTGTTTAAGAGATTCATCATACTTGACATCTTCCATTTTATGCATTAATTCTAACAATAGCTTGTAATCGTTCTTTTTTTCAGAAAGAATTCGTTTCTTCTCATCTAATAGTCTATCTATTTCGACTTGTTGACCAAGCATAACAATCGTATCCAAACCTGGTCCTTCTTTTAAAGATATCTTCTCATTAATAAAATCCTCATTGAAAACAAAAATCTCAGAAGGTTCCATTTGTCTATCAAAAGAGACAGAATATTGATGTTCGCAATCTTCCAGACTTTTAGTGGCAAACTCCCGTAAAGCCCGAGAAATCGTAGTTTTGCCACCACCATTTCTTCCAAACACAATATTTACCTTACCTTTAAGGAAATTAAATACAACAGGAGTCTCAAAATAACCTCCTCTTATCGTAAGTTCTTTTACATTTTCCAACATAAGCCTTTTATTTAAACAATCTTACAACCTTATACAGAATTAGCCAATCATACCTCTTATTCAACCAAGGATACAACTTTTTACATTGTTCTGGATAGTAATCTCTTTCACCGAGATAAAAAGCATACAAAGCCATCTTTTCCCAAAAAGACTTGCCCTTAAAATCAAGATGACCCAAGAAGTCTTCCTTGATATCCTTTCGAGCACGAGAAGCTGATGCAAATTCTATATTTGTTGTTAATACTGGTGTAGATAATTTATATATTCTTATACGCTTATAGATTCTATACAACCATTCCAAATCCTCAAAACGGCGTATATGCTCATCAAAAGGCTCTGCCATACATAGGTTTCTTTTGCAAACAAAAGCGCCCGTTCGTGGTAGAATTCTACCAAAGAAATGTTCTTTATACGGGTTTTCGACCGTTCCCTCTTGATATTTAAATGCCAATGTTTTGCTTCCACATCGTGCAGAGTAAAAGGGTGCGAATATGAATGATGTATCATCATGCCGACTTATATGCTTTGCAAAATATGTCAATGCCCCTGTCAAGAGTTCATCGTCTGCATCAAGAAATAGAACCCACTCCCCCTTGGCATTCTTCACGCCTGTATTGCGAGCCTTACTGGGTCCACCATTTTCCTGTTTTACGAATCTGATGCGAGGGTCGTTCGTAGCCTCCACAACGCCAACCGAACCGTCAGTTGAGCCATCGTCAACAACCACAACTTCAAAGTCGTCATAAGACTGAGAAAGAACACTTCTCAATGATTGCTCAATTGATTTTTCCTTATTATATAAAGGTATTACTACTGAAATCATCATTTATTTTATCAATGAATTTACCAACTTAACAGCCATACCATTACAACCCATTTTTATAATCGGTAGCAGAAAACGAGTTTTAACAGATGAGTTCACCAACATAGTAAATGGCTTATCTATAAATTTATCTATTCTTGATAAGATCTGTCTTTGTTTAGACTTATCCTTTGTTTTTGATAGGTTCACTAAAGACATGTAATAAATAGAACTCATGATGAAATCATAACCTTCTTTTTCTTTCCCATGTGGATGATACTTCTTATAATATTCATACCACCCAGAAGCTGGGAGTTGCAACATATCTTTTAGGAACAACACATGCATCAATTGCTTTGTTTCAAGATTTATAGGGTTTCTATAATGTTGCTCCAACTTCGTTGAAAGTTCAAACAACCGACCATCAACATAATTCATTTCCTCAAAAGAAAGACAATAGCCTGGTCCTTCTCCGTCTGAAGACTTTTGATAATCTTTGTGAGTAGCATCTATATAAAGAGATTCAGCATGGCAAAGATATTCCCAATTGAAAACATTGTCCTCTGCAAAGCGCATTGCCTCATCAAATCGAATATGATAAGTTTCAATGATGGAACGTTTAAACAAACGTCCCCATGGATAGCACAGCTTGTCAGCATTAATTAATTTCGACAATTCACGCCCCACGGCTTCCCTATTAGCCAGTTTAAGGTGAAAAGAAGAACTTTCGGGAGTATTTTCATAGCAAAAGCCTGAAATAACGATGTCATAACCCAAACCTTGGGATAAATGCTGCAGATAATCTGATTCTATGAAATCATCGGAATCAATAAATGCAATATAATCACCTTGAGCAAACTTCAAACCCATATTACGTGCAGAACTCACACCTCCATTCTCTTTGTGTAAGACTCGTATCCGGCTATCGTCATAAGACTGGCAAATGTCTAAAGTATCATCCTTGCTACCATCGTCAACAATTATCATCTCCCATTCTGTGTATGTCTGATCAAGAACAGACTGTATACATCGACGAATGGTTCTAGCTGCGTTATAAGCAGGTATTATAACAGAAATCATTTCTTTCTATTAGATATTTTATGAATTTTTTCAAGAATTATTGCAGCTTTAAGCATAAGTGCAGATGCTATACCACCTTCCTTGTAAATCTTATTTAAGATTTTGCCAGCAGGAGAGAACAGAAAGTACATCTGGTCAATGCCGACCGGCATACTTGGCGAAACAAATGATTGTTTACAATTACGTATCAGCCAATCTGTTTCTTTACTAATTCTTCGTTCTCGTTTGATGGTCTTATATATTGATTGAGAAAAGTATGGGGAATAGTCTTGATTTTCTATAAAGTTCATGTGCCACCAATGTACGATGGCAGCATCTGCAAAATACTTTAAGCTCATTTGCACTTGAGCATTGTAAATTCCTGGCAGTTCTTCTATCATGTTACCAAATTCTCTGTTCGCCATTAAGAACGAAGGTTCATCTTGTGAATTTCCCTTTGCAAAGCAAGAGTACTTCCAATTTTCATTCCACTTTTTAAAGAAAGAGTGAGTTCGTTCATTATCAGCAGCATAGATAACACCAGAGTTAAAATAAAACTTGCTATCAGATGCATCTATATCAAAAACAGATTTTACAGAGCCTAATGGTTTAAAAGGCATATTAGCAAGAGGCAAATGAGTTTCAGGCACACACCCCATATCACATGTCAAGCTATCAAAATAATCAAGACGCTTACATATCACGGTATCATTATCCAGGAACAGCATTGGCCCATCTACATACATTCTCGTTTTAGTCTTTAACTCACGAGACCGTTGCTTACGAGTGTAATGCTTAGGAACAGCTACCTCTATGATTTCTGTAAACAAGCCACAAAATTCACTTAAAGGCTTTATGTATTCATGTGTCACATCATCAACCAAAAGAATTACAGTAGCCTCTGGATGAAATAATCGCAAAGAATATGCTGATACCCAACATTCTTCCATAAATAAATATTGCTGGGTCGCATGTAAGGCATATACTATTTTTGTTTTCATTTTTATCTCATTATTATTTAACAAATTATTCTCCTAATATTGAATTTATGATATTCTCACAAGCAGTTTTCCCATTAGGAGGAGTGAGACTGTCATTGTAAAATTTTTCTTTCTCTTCTTTTAACGGATCTATTCCATTTATTACATCCAAAATGAAAGAATCTATATCCGCTTTTGTTAAGCCCTTTTGATGCAATTCATCCGCTTTTTGAGAAAAAGCATTATGAGGGTTAGAACCACCATTTTGTCGAACAAGAAACATTACTGGATTTTTGGTATATAGATATTCGATGGTAAAAGAGCTACAATCATAAATCATTGCATCAGAGTATTTGAACAGAGCATCATACTCTCCATCCTCAAATTGAGAATTGTCTGCATTTTTCCATTCATTGTAATACTTGTCTGTATTTTCTTGCCCCCAAACAGAAAGCAGATTGCGATAAAGCAAAGGATGTGGCTTGAATGCCCACTGAACCCTATCGGAATATTTATGCATCATTTCAAGCATTACATCTGCATTCTCCAAGAATGTTGATAACGCCAAGCCGTCTTTATACTTACTACTTATTGTGTGGTGAGGAGCATAGATGATACGCTTTTTAGACCTCGCCTGTTTTTTCCAAGGATCTTGATATTGCATTTTCCGGTTTTGCAAGCCAAACAAGTCTAAGACTTCGTCAATTTTTATATCACATTGTTCACGTGAGAAAATTACAAAAGGGCGATTATAATGCACAGCAACTATCATTCCATGAAAGGATTTTGTTACAACGTAATCCGCATATTTAACTAAGGACAAAAACTCTTCCACCCCAGCTTCGTAAAACATACGGTGTCTATCAGCGTTGGTTGCACGAAGACTGATGTCAATGACTTTCAATCCTCTTTTTTGAGCAACACGATCTGCATAATCAAACATACTTTTATCATATCTTCTAGCATAAAGCAACAAGTATTTTTCATTTTCAAGTTGCTCATCAATTGCTATTGTATCATAATCTTTACGAGTAAGAAGTAAAGTTGGGTCTAGAACTTTTTGTACAGGTATTTGAGTATGTTCCTTTATATATGGTATCATCCATTTTTCACGAATAGCTAAAGCCTTAAAATTATTCAATCTCTCATTTAGGACTTTATAGGTTTGTTCTGTAAAATGAGAGTCACCAAAACTAGCTGCATAGGCTATTGTATAGCCATTTTTCATTACAGGACAATTAGCATAGTAACCGTCATCTATTCCAAATTCATCCACGCAGAATATAGTGTCACTACCACAAACAAAGCCATCAACCTTCTCATCCGCAACTATATCATCGAAATTCTCCCTAGTATATACCTTTTTAGTACGATTAAATTTTGTGGAATAAAACTGCTCAAACTTATCATAGTTTTTTTGAATTGCAAGTAGGCTGAGTTCACACATTCTACGGCTTTCACCATCCTCATCCCACATATTATCCATTGGTTTCAAAGGATTTTTATCCTTTAGACAATAATCAACTAGAATTGGTCTATAACCTAGTTTTTTTATTGTTTGATTTAAAGCCCAAGACTGCAACGCCGAACCATAATTGGTAAAATAACAATGTATATTGTAACTAATTATTGCTATATTTTTCATTGTTATCTTTTTGTTGTTCCTCCTTACTTCCACCATAAATGTCTTTAAAGCAATAATAATCTCGATGACTTTTTGCTTCTTCAAAAATCGTAATTAAATCTTTTTCTGCCTGTTCTTTTGTATAATTCGGATTTTTCATTTTTCCTTGAACATAACATTCATTTATCAAATGCTTTTTATTTTGAGAATCTCTATCTATATCAAAAGTCCAATCAAATACGTCCTCTGCCTTATACAAAACAAAAGCAGGTTTACCATCGCTTCGCTTAACCCCATTTGCCATTTTTTGGAAAGCCGCAATATCCAATATGTAATTATATGACTCATAAAAATCCACAAAAGAATTATACAAATCATCTGGCAACATTTTATCTGTTGTTGCTATCATAGCTAAATAAGGAGCACGTTTATTTGGTTCGATAGAAGACAAGGAAGCATAACTCACACACATAGAAAGACATACAAAAAGCAATCCGCCATTTTTAATATTAATAGGACGAATCAAATCATAAAACTCTTCCCAAGTTACGAATTCAATAGGCGAGACTCCAATTCCTTCATCAGAGCCATGACTTTCTATTTGTAAAGTTGCAATTTCTCCATCTTGCAAATTATCTTCTATTAACTTAAAAACTTTAATAAAATCTTTCTTTGTAGAAACTGAATGGTATTCACATTTTATATTCTCATTCTGTATTTCTTTTGGACAAAGAATATCATCATAGAGCTCTTTGCCTGTTTTAACATCATTGTCTCTCAACCATTCAACAACAATGATTTTAAATTTAGTAATATCTGTATTTGCAGTATTCATTATATTTCTTTACTTATTTATATTTCTCAAACCATTTAATATATGTATAAGCTGTGAAGAACATCCTTGATGAAATTTCTTCTCCACTTACAAAACTGTCTCTCATTTGAATGAATTTATCCGCATCCAACTCTGGCAACAGGCTCTTAATATTATTGCGTGAAAACGTTGCCAGCAAATCCTCCTTCACTTCCCCACGGAACCAGTCCTTGGTAGGTGGAACAAAACCACGCTTTGGACGGTCAAGCAATTGCCTTGGCACCATCTCATAAAGGATGTCCTTCAAGATGCGCTTCAAGCCAAGTTCCTTATTAATCATATATTCATAAGGCAACAAGCGGGAATATTCTGCCACACGATAGTCCATAATCGGGCTGCGAAGTTCCAGGCTGCATCGCATAGTAGCACGATCTACCTTCTGGTTGACCGCATTCATGAAAGTCTTCATATCATAGTCGCTATAGGCAAGAATGCCTCGCTCCTTGTTCTGCAAGTATTTCATGTCTGGCTGCTGCTTGCCTAAGGTGATACGATTAAACTTCTCTGATCCTCCCATATTGTAACAGAACATACCCAAACTGCGATATACATCGGCATAGTCATGCTGGGTAGACTGCATCACCTCTTCCTTACCACCCTTATGCTTGAAGTATGGCGTGAATAGCTTGCGAAGCCAATAAGGCTTCTGATACTGATGAAGTCGATCCTTCGCCCACTCATATTTGGGATAGCCATAGAAAAGCTCATCACCACCATCGCCACCAAGAATAACCGTCACATCCTGACGTGCTTTTTCTGCAACAAGACTGCTTGGTATCAGACTGTCATCGGCAAACGGTTCATCAAAATAAGAGATATAATCGTTGAATACTTTCAGAAGGTCGTCTCCTGTACATGGACAAACCTTGATAGGGACATCCAAAGAGCGAGCTACATCTACAGCAAAGTGACTTTCGTCAAACTGTTGGTTTTCGAAGCCTGCCGTATATGCACACAAATCCTTGTTGAACTTGGAAACAATGGCGCAAATCAGCGAGGAATCAATACCACCCGACAAGAATGTACCAACAGGAACATTGGCATTGAGGCGCAAACGAACGGCATCGAAAAGAAGTTCTCTGACCATACTCTTTGCCTCGTCATAACTCTTTGGAGAAGAGAAGCCACAAGAATTTGTATCAACATCCCAATATGTCTGAATATCGAGTTTTCCAGAAGTAAGATTGAAGGTGAAGCATTCACCTGCTCTCAACTTCTTCACTTCCATAAATGGGCTATATGGGTCAGGAATAACACCTTGAAGAAGATAGAACTGGCGAGCCTTGACATCAACATGAAGATTATTACCATATTTTATAACCTTTGGTTGAGAAGCAAACTCGAAGTCTTTACCTTCATGCCAGAAATAGAACGGTTTCTTACCCAAACGATCGCGAGCTCCTACCATGATGTTCTTACGACGGTCATAAATAACATAGGCGAACATGCCGTTGAAAAGCTTTACCGAATCAACTCCCAACTTCTCGTACATAGCACAGATTACCTCTGTATCGCTCTCTGTTCTCAAAGTAACATCACCTAAATATTGTTTTTTCAGTTCAAGATAATTATATACCTCTCCATTGAAAACAATACTTATGTCATCATTATATACGAACGGCTGGTTACTTCGAGGGTCCAAGTCTATGATAGACAGGCGAACATGCCCTAAAGTTATTTTATCACCATCCGAAACCTGAATTTCCTCTATACCTGTATGATCAGGACCACGAAAATTCATCAAATCCAGTTTATGTTCTACGACACTCCGCTCATAGCGTCGTGTCGTTCCAAAAATTCCACACATATAAATTTAAATAAATCGTTGATTAACAACCTTCATTACTTTTCTTAATATCCATGCAAAGAAGAAAGTCGCTAAAAAAGTTAATATAGTAAAGACATGCCACCAGTGAGGTATGTACGTATATGCCATACCAAACAATACACTGATGACAGCTCCATGTATCAAATAAATTTCAAAAGAATATTTTCCAAAGAATGTCAATAATCTATTGCTTTTTATAGGTCGGAGACACAATGAAGTATATGTCAACAAACCTATAAACAGACTTAAAGCCATCATACCTAACGGAAATATATCCGCTTTATACAAACTAGCCCAACAAGCAGACATAAAAGTAAGCAAAAACAGCAGTAACACGACTGTCCCTTTATACTTATATAGAACATTTCTTATTGCTGTTTCATAACATGCCAATGTCATACCTATATTGATAGATAAAACCATTTGGTACCACCAGTTGCAAAAGTCCAGAACCTTAAAAAGGAACACATATATAAACGAGAAAACCCACATAGCATATGTAACTTTTACAGTAGAGGCCTTAAGAAGCAAGCCCGTAATATAGAAAGCTATATAATAGATTATGATTGTAACACAAAACCAACAGTTGGGCAGAAAAGGCCAGTCCTTTCGGAAATCAGCAATTTGTCCCCCCCCACAACGTTATTGATGTTGCTTCAAAAACTATAGAACACAAAACAAGAGGCAATACTATCTTTAAAAGTCGTTTCTTAAGAAAACCATCTAAATATTTCTGTCCTTTCGTAATAAGACTTACCATTAGTCCATATCCAGAAAGGAAGAAGAATACTGCCACTATCGGTGCTCCCCAAAACTGAAATTGGGAGAAAATCCACATATCATCAGGTGTTGCATCTACTATTCTTAGAGATATATGATGAATCACAATTCCCATTGCCAACACCCCACGTAATGACAGCGTGGCTTCCATTGTAAATTGCGTTAATGAAACAGAAGGACGGAGACATCCCCAAATTGCCCAAAGAAATAAAATACTAATCAGCAGAATCATATTAGTTAATCTTTATATTCTTAATGATATGTTTCTGCCATCGCTCTGCACAATATCTGAATTTCAGACCGATGCGGTCTACGAAATTAGCGCATTGGTATGCAAAGCCATAACGTTTTTGAAGTTTGAAACCAATAAAGTCATGCAAATTGGCATAATGCAGGAACTCATTCTGGTAAGGGTTCTTACATTCCGCAAACCATGGTTTTTCTGCTTCACAGAAATGGACTACAACTGGATCCTTACCACATTCTCTGATTTCATTCCACTTGCTATAATGCATATAATGTACAAGAGAGTCTCTGAACCACCATTCTTGATAATTGTATGTATAATCAGCATAGACAACACACCCATCAAGCACTTTGTTCAGAGCATTCTGATCGGGAAGAGAACATTTGTCTGGATTTTCTGCCACCCATTCGATAAGTCTTTTTGCTGTATTATTTTGGCGCCAATAGTCAAGATTTAATAGCAATACACCAGAATTGAAATACTTTCCTTTGAGTAAAAGTGTGTTTTCAAAAACTATATCGTCACAACTTTCAGCAACAACCGCAGCAAGAGCTTTGCCAAAAAGATCTATGTCATAAAGAGGCTTCAAAGAATGACGAACAATAATATCGCAATCAAGATAAAGCACCTTGTCTTCATTCTGAAGCATGTTTGGCAGCAAAAAGCGATAGTACATAGATATCGGGAATCGCTCGTTGACCGTCAATCCATTAAAGCAACTCTTATCTATCTCTTTTATGATTATCCGCTGACCATATTGTTTGGCAAGCAGAGAAAACATTGCTTTTGCCTTTTCTGAAATGCCATCGGTAAGAATATAGACAGATATATTCTCTCCTTTGTTGGTTTCAAATATGGAGGTGATGCATACCAGTGCCGGCTTGACAAAATTATTGTCAGTGCATAAGGAGATGTTCATGTGTAAATTATATTTTTATCTTATTTCGTAAATAATGAGCCAACATACGTGGTTTAAATAAGCCAAGATCATTCGGACATTTAACAAGAAAGCGTAGGAAATCTTTTACATAACAGCTATAAATATAACTTTGTACATTCGTATATATTTTATATTTATACTCCCTTTCGATTGTTGAAAGGAATTCTTTGTCAACTCCACAATCAAATCGGTGCATATAAGTTTTCATCCAATCGTAGTTCATGTATGTAGCAATCATTTTCTTTCTACAATCTATAGGATTACCCCATTGACCAGATATATTAACATCAGAATTACGCACATTGAAGGTTGTATGCTGGGTCATGCAGCATCCTTCGTCTGCCATTATAAAGTTGGTAACATCATCAGAGAACCATGCCAATGGGAAGTCAACAAAATTACCCTTATCCTTCAAATGTTTTGTGCGATAAACAAAGCTTGCGATTCCTCCGACCCAGTCTTTCTGATAGATACGATTGATGAAATGGAGGTTGTCAAGCCATTCGTCTGTGACATCCTCTTCGGCTTTCACATTTCCTTCTCCGTCTATCACACGGGAACGAGCACGCAATAAATTTGCTTTAGGATACTTTACAAGCAATTTGTCTGCTTCGACAAGGAATTCTGATTCGTACACATCATCGTCGCTTGCCATGATGAAATACTCCGTATCGCAAATATCAACCAAAAGATTCCAATGAGAGACAAGACTCTTGCCACCCATGTTCTTCTCGTTACGGCGAAAGACGAAGCGTGGATCGTCGCCGCAAGTCTTTTCAAATATTGACTTCAGATCATGCGGTGAGCAGTCGTCACTTACAATAACCTTGAAATCTGTATATGCCTGTTCTTTTATACTCTCCAACGCCTCAGCCAAGAAATTTGGCTTGTAGGCAGGGAGAAGAAATGTATATTTTGTCATAATTAAAAAATTATAGTTTCAACCAGTTGTATGTGTCTCGTTTTTTTAATTGAACACAAAAGCCAACTTATTTTTTACTTTTCTAAGAACTTTCTCACGCATTTCTGCATCCAAGCCAATGTAGAAGACAAGAACAGCTGAAACCATTGCACAAACAGCAGACGTCAATATAAGGTTTAGCCAACCATCTTCAAATGAGTTAGATACAAAAACTGGTAATATTGCAGAAAGCAAAATGATAAGAATGCTCTTTAATGGGACATGTAACAAATAGAACTTGATGTCAAAACCAGAGAATTTGTTAAGAATCCACAAGTCACATGCCATAGCTAAAGGATATGAAACACATGCTATGATATATGCCACAACTGGTGTTGCTCCCAGGCGAAGGCAGATATAAGTGAGAGGCAAAACCGAAATGTAGGCTATAGATGAGGTAATATTTGGTAACTTCATCTTGCCAAACGCATGAATACCATTTCCTATAGGAAAGTCTATCGCTTTGAAGAACAATTCTATCAAAGTTATTCTGATAAAAGGAATAACATATTCAGGTATGTTGCCGAGCCATAGTCTTATTAATATTTCAGTCTTGATAAAAACAGGCAAACCTATTAATATCAACAGATACGAAGAGTATTTGGCTGTATTACATACCAAGCGGTTCATTTGTTGGTATTCTCCTTTGGCATACAGTTTATAGATTTGCGGACCTGCTGCAACCTGGAAATTCATAACAAAACCACTAACCTGGCTACTTACTGTTGTAGCAATACCTCTGGCTGCATTTACTACAGTAGAGAAGAACATGTTTAAGAGAATTGTTATACCTTGATTGTTGGCCATGAAGGCAAATGTGCCGATGGAATTCCAACCCACATAGTTCCATATATCTTTGTATAATTTTGGATCCCATCGTAAATGCATATTACATTCTTCAAATTTGCGTAAGCAATAGATGCGATACATGAAGAACATAAACAAATTAGTACAGAAGTAGAATGTAGAATACATGATCAACTTGTCTGTATCTATATAAAGCAACATCACCACAATCGTAAGTTTGAACACCACATCCAAAATACTCATAAAAGCGAAAGTGGACATCTTTTCATGAGAAGTGATGCTTGCTATGTATGGAGTCTGTGTGATGCCAAGGAAACTGGAGAAAAGCGTTAATTGATAGATGTAATTGGCAGCAAACATTCGGTCGGAATCTATAACCAACTTATAGTTAACGAACCAAAGACCTACAGTTTCGCCAAGTATCAACGTAACAAGAGCCAAAACAATATGAATCGTACCACAAGCAGAAAAAATATTTCTTAACTGTTTCATATCGCCCTTACCTAAGCCTACGGTAAGAAAGCGAGATGTACCTTGACTCAGAAGAGAACTGAAATATGCTAAAAAGCCCATTACTCCACCAACTACATTCATCAATCCGTAGTCGTGGATACCAAGTGCATTAATCGTAACACGAGCTGTAAAGAGACCTATTACCAATGTAATGAGCATTCTCATATACAGATACAATGTGTTCTTTGCTATTCTTTTATCATTAGCTGAAATATCAGACATTACGTAAAATTAATTTTGAGATCTTCAATATAACGTGTCCTGCCAACATGCAGGATACAATGATTATAAAACTATGACAGAACCCAATGAATAGATTGCTGTCGAATTCGTTTGCCAACTTTTGGTACGAAACAAAACCACCAACCTCTGTTATTAAGTATATGAACAAATTGGCTGAAAGTATTTTATTGAGTATTGTATTCTTTATTTCCGGTAGATTCTTGACTATATAGAACAATGATACTGACATTGCGATAACAAGCGGATTAGAATAACCTAACAGAGGAAATATAAGTTTGGATAAACTATTATGACCAGTGAACATGGAAATGTAGTATATACCAACAATACAAACGAACAAGGTTACAAAGGATATTACATATAAGCAGATTTGTTTTCCAACAAAGTAATTACCCCCCCCAGCTTTGTCGTTTGGCATATCGTCCAAATAGATAAACCATCAATAAGCCCATAAAGCTACTACCGCAATTTGACAATAGCGCCAATATTCCGACAGATGATAAAACAAACAATATGAGCAATGTTATTTTCTGCTGTTTTTGCGATAGATGATCAAACCCGACATTGAGTATAGGTGACAATATATATAGCAGAATGAAATTTGTCATAAACCACCATTTGTTAGTTGAAATGGGCAATAAGCTTTCCATGAATTTTGTAATCTCAAATGGTGCGCCAAAGCATATTGTTTTGTAAGACCATGCGGAAATACTCACAATTAAACATCCCAACAATAACGAGAGTAGTTTCTTCAACTTAAAAGTTATACCATAATAACCTGAAATAAAAACAAAACAATATGTTGCAGGAACAAAAAGAGTCAGCAAAAAGCCATATAAGAAAAAACTATGCTGAACTGTGACTTCGTCACCGCCTAATTGCTTCAAATTGTAGCCATGAACCAATATATGCCAAAAAAAGATAAAGCACATCAATATGAAGCGCAAAATTTCAATATTGGTATTTCTGCATTTTGAATTCTGTTTATCTTCTGTAAATCGTTGTGTCATTTTTTATTATTTGTTATTTTGTCATGTTCGATAATTTTGTTCACAATACATGATGTGTGATAATCTTTAAGTTCTATGATTTCTAAAAGTTGCTTAGTTGAGAGTCTAATATCATCTTTGTCTTTGAAAGACAAAACAATTGTGTTTTCCTTACATAATTGCCTTAAACCCATTTTATTATAATACATATTTGAAAACGCACCGTGCTTAAAGTCAAAATAAAATTTAGACATTATACTATCCATAAAATGTTGTATGTATAAATCTCTCATAGATTCGGACAAACCAGGGGTATTAGAGTTCCGATAAATCGGATCTGGATTTAATGCATACAACAATGCTGATGGCGAAAGCTTAAATATCTTTTTGCAATCTTCCCTATATTCCTCAGGCAATATAAAGCCAAACTGAATAGCCCATACTTGATTCAGCAAGTCGTTATCAATATGTCTTTGATAAAACTCCGACGAAAACAAATCGATAGGAGTTTCATTTGATATCACAAATCTATAGAATGAGGGAATATCAATTTTTTTAATATCACATAAACAGACCTGCCCCTCATTTACTTGTAAAAAAGCGCTTTTATCAATAATATCTATTAACCAATCCTCATTAATAGTCTCATTGGTTTGAATATTTTTTATACACTTAGCGATATCTACAAGTCTTACGTTACCATTATTGCAAAGAACGTTATTCAATATAAGTATCTCGATTTGTTTTGCCTGTTGAACAAATTCAATCGTATGAATAACATCCACATAATTCGTAGACTGATAAGTAGTATAATTAGGAAGAATGGACAACACTTCACTTATCTCCGATTCTGGTACGAACTTTGTAAAGGAATTCAAAAAAGTAAATTTTCCATCAACGAAACCTACCAACCACCATATTTGATGTTCGTAATATACTAGGCTGATTTCTGCAATTCTCCCAATATTTAAATTATTTACTATTGTTTCGACCTCTTTTTCATTTGATAAAATATTAAAATTAGAAAGAAGTTTTATTATATCGTCATTTGCAATCAATTGTAATGTTGAATCATTTAAAAAATCGGTTTGATAAGAACCCATCACAGAACCATTGGCTCCGCTTAAAGCAATCATCAAGCCTATTGCATTAGGATTTTTCTTTCGCTCTATTGCCAATTTGCCTATAAACTTTAACCAATCTGTCATATTAATAGGCGATTCATGTGCTTTACATTCGCAAATTACAGGTGTTCTTATATCTTTAATGCCTGTTTGATTGGATTTTTGCGCTGTTACATCAAGTTCACTCGCTCCTGAGACTTGCATGTTCGGTATTATGTCAACATATCCTTGCGACCTCAATATCTGAATAGCAAGTTGCTCCAACTGTGTTCCTTTATCATCCTTGTTCTTACCTAATATCAATAGTTTCATATTTCTCCATTTAATTATTACAGCTCTGTAGTGTCCCATTAAAAATGGGGCAACTACTCAGCACCCATGGAAGCCCCGATGAGTGCTGAGTAGTTTCTTTTATAGGGGTGCTGAGTAGTTACCCCTAAGCATCACTGACATGTTGCCAAACAAATCCCATCCCGAGAACTTTAACATTGGAATCATCAATTCTTTTCGAAAAGACAATCTCATGCTACATTCCTCAAAATGTTTAATGGCATACCACCTATATATCGTCAACACGAATAATGATACGCAAAAAAGAAGAATTCCATACGTAATAAGCCTATCGAATGGAGTTATAACAATCGCATAAACTATCAACAATTTCAACAACAAATCACCAACCCCAAGATAAGCAAACACATCCATTTTTTCGTGAGAAATTAAACATGCAGAAAATAGAACCTGCGTAATACCTACCATAGAACTAATTGTTGACAACTGGAACAATATCCGTGCCGCATTCATTCAATTTCCTGGTATCACCAATTTATATTCCAATAGCCCTACAGTCTCACATAATATAAAAATAAATATGGCAAGGACAAGATGTATAGTGAATGCCGCTGCAAATGTTTCTTTAAGTTTCCTTAAATCATTTCGTCCTAATTCTATTGTTAAAAAACGAGAAGTTGCTCCCGACAAAGAAGCATTTAAGAAAGAAAACATAGCGGCGACTCCGCCAACTACATTGTTAATACCAAAATCTGTTATTCCCAATGTTGCGAGAACGACACGACTCGTATAAAATGACACTATCATGCCGAACAACATTCGTACATATAGCATCAAAGTGTTTTTTGCTATTCGCTTGTTATTTGCTGAAGTTTGAGTCATAATGCAAAAATATCATCGTTATTTTATAAACATTTTCCATTTATTCAAAGTATCATATTGGTTAAAACCTGTTTTTCCATCACCAACCCAATAACCAACATAATTGCGACTATCGTATTCGAACAAAGTGTAGCCTTCGGAGTTCTTTACTGCAAAAAAGACGCAAACACTGTCACTATCATAAACCAAATAAACGCTCTCATCCAATATAGCTGGAATTGCATAATAAACACAAAGCATTGAAGATACCTCAAACAAATAAAAGCCTATAAAATCAGC
>ULSM01029143.1_pt1 | contig 30120 bp, 24 predicted proteins | sample 1956381 | NCBI WGS metagenome assembly ULSM01 (sample SAMEA4835710, study PRJEB28245) | human gut metagenome | biome: gut microbiome; material: fecal sample | place: Denmark | collected 2008 | reverse complement strand
GCCTCAGCCGTCAGCGGCACTCCACGCATGGGGCCGATATTCGGGGGAATGCTCATGTCAGGAAAGAAAGTGGCTGAGCTCATTATCAAAAAACTGAAATAAGACGGACTGTACTCCGGCTCCGGCAGCACATGCCGGTGTCCGGAGTTTTTACGTAAAATCATTTTCACAATACATCAGATGCTTTGGATTGTTGTCACCTCCCCCTCTTTCTTCAGCGGTGAGGCTGGGTTTCTGCACCGGCTGATAGCATGCGGAGCGGATTATATACACCTTCGTAAACCCGGAGCCTCAAAAGAAGACTGCTCAAGACTGCTCGACAGGATGCACGGAGAGGACTTGAGACACATAATAACACATGACTTCTTTGAGCTTGCCGGGCAATACGGTCTGCAGGGAATACACCTGAACTCACGTTGCAGCCACATACCGGAAGGCTATCACGGACACATAAGCAGGTCGTGCCACTCACTTGAAGATGTAGTGAAATACAAGCATGCCTGCGACTATGTTTTTCTGAGCCCCATATTCGACAGCATATCCAAACACGGATATGCCTCAGCCTTTAACGACAACACCCTGAAAGACGCTTCCGCCAGAGGCATCATAGACAACAAGGTGGTAGCTCTCGGCGGCGTCACTCCCGACAGGACAGACTACCTGAAGTCCCTTCACTTTGGCGGAGCCGCGATGCTGGGATGCGTGAACAGACTTGCCCGTCTGCCGGAAGACATGCAGGAGGAAATGATGAAGGATATCAGGAAAAGGATGAATGACATATATATATAGGTGTAAAACACTTTATATGCATACTTTATGATGTGAAGACAAGAGATGTACAGACCGTAGCCGACTGTCTTCCGCACTGCCGCCGTCAACCTGTATTCCGCTTCTGCCAGGTGCAGGCACCCACATCCCCAACAAAGGCGGAAAACAATCAGACCGGCATCAGCACGGAATACGAATGACGCATGGTGTCCGATTCGGGTTGCAAATAAGATTTACGGTTTCCTTTTTTCATACACAAAACCGCATATATATTCATTTCCGAGGTAAAAAATTTTGACAACTGAAATTTGCGAAACAGAAAACAGCAAGCCGGTATAAAGGTGACAAACAGACATAAAAAACGGACATACAGTCCCGCTTTCACACAACAGCATGTCCGTACTTTACATTCCGGAGTGCGGAAAAGCCTGTTTCACAATACGGAAAGCACCGTCCGGACATATGAAAGACACCTTATCGTGCCACCGGAAAGCCTTTTCGGCAATACGGAAAAGCCTTTCCTGGCAGACAGAGACAACCGTTTGTGAAGGACAAAACAGCTAAAACGCTGACCGACAGACACATGCGCAAACGTCTGAAAATCCGCGTATTTCCATCAGGAAATCACTTCGCGCTGAAAAACCGTCTTATTCTGAGGTTGGAACAGACATTCATGCGGCACGCCACACTCATTTATGCATATTTATGCAGCATGATGATGTTGTTACGCACACACCCGTCTGGCACAGCTTTTACCCGTACAGCGCACCGCCACCAGGCAGACAACGTTCACTCTATATCCAAACATTCACCCTCTCTGCCTATCTTCCAGAAATCCACTCCGCGCTCATCGGTGAATTCCTTCATGCGCCATGCTGACTCGAAGCCGCTTGCCACAAAATGCATAGGCACAAAAAGCCCCACCCCGAACCGTTCAATGAACTGTCTGCCGCCTCGCGTATATCCGTTGCCTATACGCCCGTCCACCGGAAACATAGCAACGTCAAAACGGTCCGCAATCTTTCTTATATCCTTCAGCTCACCCAGAAACAGCCGCTCTTCTCTCACCGGATCAACCCCCTGACACATGTCAGCGCACTCCGGCTTTATGCCGCCGCCGTTCTCAGTGAGGAAACGCGCATACCAGTTGTTGAGGTCTCCGGCATGGAAAATACGCCTGCCCTCCGTCTCAACAATCCACGACACACCGCTGTCATTGCTTCCGGCAGCCGCGACACTGAGGTTGCGGTCGCGCCATACCCCGCCCTTCGCAAGCCAGACATCGGCATCTCCGATGGATGCCCGGTGTCGTCTGAGTATGTCTTTTGAAAGGATGTATCGGACATCAGCCCCACCCTTCCTCCACGAGAATATCTCACGAGTGAAATGATCCTCATGAAAATGGCTTGCGAAAACATACAAAGGCTTGCCTGACGCAAGCAGGGCAGGCATGGCAGAGGCAGGATCCATCCAATAGTCGAATACCAATATGCAGCTGCGTGTCTCTACTGCGAAACCGCTATGGAATATATATGTCAGTCTCATCTTATTTACATTTTATGTCATCATCGCGGCTTTCAAGCCGCAGCTAGAGCTTGCGCTCAGTTTGCCGGGCGCAGCTTGCATTATTTAAAGGCAATGCCAGCGAGGGCAAAGGGAGCTTGCTCACGTTTTGCCGAGCGCAGCTTGACTTATTCAAAGGCAATGCCAGCGAGGGCAAAGGGAGCTTGCTCACATTTTGCCGAGCGCAGCTTGCATTATTAAAAAAGTACGCAATCTGCCGGCAAAGATATAGATAACATCCGAGAATTTTACAATATCGGCTGATTTTGAACACCCAATTATGAAAAAATCTGTCTACAATCGTAGCCCGCATCATAACCATCCGGCAGAAAGGACGCATGCCGCGTGCTGACATACTTTCTACCGGCGTCAAACCGCAAAGAACACATACCGGACAGTCTGTTGACATATAATGTCAAAAGGATGCATTTTACACACATGTTTTTAAGCAGATTAATTTTGTATTTAGAACAAAAATACATTACCTTTGCACCAAAAATAAACAGCGATGAAATCCAGAAGGAACATTCTTGTTATTGCGGCAATATGCATACTTATAATATGTGGAATCACATATTATTATTTCTTCTCATCCATGTCCGCCAAGGACACTGCCGAATATGTCTACATCGACGCTGACGACGACCTGGACTCGGTGACAGTGAAACTGGAGAAAGTGGCAAAGCCTCATGCCATCTCCGCATTCAGACTGCTTGCCCGAAACAGCAGCTATGCAGCAAACATACGTACCGGACGCTATGCCGTAGAGCCGGGTGAGGGTGCGGCAGTGATATTCAGACGTATGAAGAACGGCATGCAGACACCGGTCAACCTCACCATACCGTCGGTAAGGACAGTAGAAAGACTGTCAGCCATCCTGTCGGAGAAGCTTATGACAGACAGCGCATCGATATGCAAGGCTCTTAAAGACGAAAAGACATGCGAGGAACTGGGATTCGACACGACAACGGTGATATGCATGTTCATACCCAACACCTACGACATATACTGGAACACGAGTGCCGGAAACCTTCTGAAAAGAATGAAGAAGGAGTACGACAGATTCTGGGACGAGGAACGCATGGAAAGGGCAAAAAACATAGGAATGGACCCCATAGAGGTAATGACACTTGCAAGCATAGTGGACGAGGAAACAGCCAACGACGGGGAAAAGCCCATGGTTGCCGGCATGTACTGCAACAGACTGAGACTGCGCAACAGCGAATATCCGGAAGGAATGCCGCTACAGGCAGACCCTACCATCAAATTCGCGTGGAAAAGATTTGACCTGCGCAGGATATACAACAAACTGCTGAACATTGACAGCCCGTATAACACTTACCGGCGCACCGGACTCCCGCCCGGACCTATAAGAATACCGTCGGTAGCGGGCATAGAGGCTGTGCTCAACCACACACAGCACGACTATCTGTACATGTGCGCCAAAGAGGACTTCAGCGGCACTCACAACTTTGCACGCACATATGAAGAACATATGGCTAACGCACGAAGATATGCCCAGGCTCTGAACAAAAGGGGGATAAAATAAACAGACAATCGCTGAAAGACGCTTTGCCGACGAAAAGGCGACAGCATGCCATAAAATTAAAAATGCAGACTTCTTCACAGGAGCCTGCATTTATTTCAATAGGTATTAGCCTTTCTCTTAAGGTAAAAAGATTGTATTCAGGATAACGAAACAAAGGTAACATAATTTTAGATAAGGTTAAAATCGACCACGTGTCATAAAGCATATTTTTTCATTTTATTAGCTTTTTTTACACAAATATTCTTTATCATGATGCATTTCAACGACTGACGGACCATAATTCCAATGTCATCACATTACTGACATATATCAATCTTCAAGCATACTATTTGTTAAAAATTGTCAGTACATTATTTCCCGTCGGCAAAATTTATTTTACATAACTGCTTATAACTGATTTTTTTCTTAATTTTGCAGCATAATCAATAGAAGAGAAGAATATGACAATCAAAGAGAAAGATACATCTCTGGAGAAAAAAAACATAAGCTTTGTTGAACAGATTGTAGAAAACGACCTTGCAGAAGGTAAAAACGCAGGACGCATACAGACACGTTTCCCGCCGGAACCGAACGGATACCTGCATATAGGACACGCGAAAGCCATCTGCATGGATTTCGGAGTAGCCGAAAAATATAACGGGGTATGTAACTTGCGTTTCGACGACACAAACCCTACAAAGGAGAACAACGAATACGTGGAAAACATTCTCAACGACATAACATGGCTCGGATTCAAATGGGGAAAGATTTTCTACGCCTCAGACTATTTTGACAAGCTGTGGGAATTTGCCGTATGGATGATAAAGAACGGTCATGCATATATAGACGAGCAGACATCCGAACAGATTGCCGAGCAGAAAGGCACGCCTACCACACCGGGCAGACCGTCACCCTACAGAGACCGTCCTATAGAGGAGAGTCTGGCTCTGTTTGAGAAAATGAACACACCCGAGGCTGACGAGGGAAGCATGGTGTTAAGGGCAAAACTCGACATGGCTAACCCGAACATGCACTTCCGCGACCCGATAATGTATCGCATAATACATACGCCGCACCACCGCACGGGAACAAAATGGCATGCATATCCGATGTATGATTTCGCACACGGACAGAGCGACTATTTTGAAGGTGTCACCCACTCCATCTGTACACTGGAATTCGTGCCGCACCGCCCGCTCTATGACAAGTTCATAGATTTCCTGAAAGAAATGAACGGTGAGACTGAAAATATCAACGATTTCAGACCAAGACAGATTGAGTTCAACCGTCTGAACCTTACCTATACAGTGATGAGCAAGCGCAAGCTGCTCGCTCTGGTCAACGAGAAGAAGGTGAGCGGATGGGACGATCCGCGCATGCCCACTCTGTGCGGAATGAGACGCAGGGGGTATTCTCCGGAGAGCATACGCAAGTTCATCGACTCCATAGGATACACAAAGTTTGACGCCCTGAACGACATGGCGCTGCTTGAGGCTGCCGTACGTGAAGACCTCAACAGACGCGCGATAAGGGTTTCGGCTGTGGTCAATCCCGTAAAACTCGTCATAACCAATTATCCGGACGGCATGACAGAGGAAATGACTGCCATAAACAATCCGGAAAATGAGGCAGACGGCACACACAGCATCACTTTCTCGAAGCATCTGTGGATAGAACGCGATGACTTCATGGAGGACGCTCCGAAGAAATTCTTCAGAATGTCACCGGGCAAGGAAGTAAGACTCAAAAACGCATACATCGTAAAATGCACCGGATGCACAAAGGATGCAGACGGCAATATCGTCGAGATACAGGCAGAATATGACCCGGAATCGAAAAGCGGACGCGAAGGGGCAAACCGCAAAGTGAAAGGCACTCTGCATTGGGTGTCTGCCGACCATTGCAAGAAAGCTACCGTACGCATATACGACAGACTGTTCAGCGTGGAGAACCCATCGGCTGACGAGCGTGACTTCAGAGAACTGCTTAATCCTGAGAGCATGAAAATAAACGCCAACTGTTTCGTTGAGAACTATGCTGCCGAGCGCAAGCCGGGAGAGTATCTCCAGTTCCAGCGCATCGGATATTTCATGGCTGACCCTGAATCTACAGCAGACACACCAGTGTTCAACAAGACTGTAGGACTAAAAGACACCTGGGCCAAACAGAACAAATGATGGCATACGGCGAAAAGGACTTTGACAGCATAAGCTTCAGAAACATCATAAAGAAATACGAGGAAGCCAGACTCGTAAATGAAGACATATATATGGAACCTGAGGAACTGACAGATATTGCCGAGTTCTATTATGAGAAAGGCAATATCTCTCAGGCTATCGAAGCTGTGGAATATGCCATAAAACTCTTCCCGAACTCAACAATGCCTGTCATATTCCGTGCCAGAATAGCATTGCTTGAGGAACATGACTGCGCACTCGCAGAGAAGTATGCCGATATGGTATGTGACAAAAGCGACCTTGACTATTTCTATCTTATTGCCGAGATAATGATTGTTGACGGCAGGGCTTCACAGGCAGACAACTACCTGAGGGAACGCATGACACATGTGGACGAGGACGATATAGCCGACTTCATACTCGATGTGGCTACAATATTTGTAGACTACGAGAAATATGATCTGGCTGAGAAATGGATGGAAATGTCTGACGATGAGGATCTGCCGGACTATAAAGAACTGAAAGGACGCATTGCCTTAGGACAAGGCAATTACGATACGAGCGAGCTCATTTTTGAAAACATGCTGAATGAGGACCCTTATTCCAACCACTTGTGGAACAGGCTTGCCTCAGCGCAGATGATGCACGAAAAGATAGACGACTCAATAACGAGCAGCGAATATGCCATAGCTATAAACCCTGATGACGATGAGGCTCTGCTGAATAAAGCGAATGCGCTTTTCAGGTTGGGCAAATACGACGAGGCACTTGAATATTACAAACGATTCACACATCTTTGTCCGGAGAACCACAGCGGGTACATCCTTCAGGGAAATACACTCATAAATCTCGCACGCCCCGAGGAAGCCATAGCCGCATACAGACAGGCGGAGAGTAAAATCGGGAATAATGAGTCTGACATAATAGAAATATTTCAGGAACTTGCGCTCACTCTTTCTTCCATAGGGAAAAAGGAAGAAGCTCTGGAATATGTAAAGAAAGCCGAGAACAATCCTTTTTCCGACAAGAATGAGACAAAAGTTCTACGCGGACACATATATCTTGAGCATGACTGTCTGCCTGAGGCTCAGGCTTGCTTCCGTGCCGCAATACATGGCTCGGACTTCTCAAGAAGAATCTTTCTTTACATTGCAATGTCCGCATTTGACTGTGGATATATAAACATAGCATACAAAATGTTCAAGGCGGCACCGTCTTTCAGAGCCGATACGGATAAGAAGGGATTATCTTATCTTGCGCTTTGCTGCCATCAGCTGGACAAAAAGAAGGAGTTTCTTGAAAACCTTAAGAAAGCATGCGACGAGGAGGCGGACGAGGTACGTAATGTACTTGGCTTTCTGTTCCCAAAAGAACTTGATGTAAACGAGTATTATAATTATATGTATAACAAACTTAAATGAAAGAAGAAAATGAACATTATCTCCACACTATTGGACAATCTCAATTACGGTGCGATTCTTTTTCTAATGTTTATAGAAAGTACCTTTATTCCTTTTCCTTCAGAAATCGTTGTCGCACCCGCCGCATATCACGCCGCCGCAGGTGAATTGAATATTGTTCTCGTCATCTTGTTTGCAACCATCGGAGCAGACTTGGGAGCCATTGCGAACTATGTCCTGGCTTATTATCTGGGACGTCCTATAATATACCGATTTGTAGAAAGCAGATGGGGAAAACTTTGCATGCTCAGTAAGGAGAAAATGGAGAGGAGCGAAAAATATTTTGCCGACCACGGTGCGGTGGCGACACTTACCGGGCGCATGCTTCCCGTGATAAGACAGCTGATTTCACTTCCTGCCGGACTGGCAAAGATGAACTTCTGGAAATTCTTATTGTACACTACAATAGGAGCAGGCTGCTGGAACTGCGTGCTCGCAGCTTTAGGATGGTATCTTCATGCAATAGTTCCGGAAGAGCAGCTGAACGAGAAGATAAATGAATACGGCAATGTCATTTCATGGGTAACTGTCTCCATATTCATTGCGGCGGTAATAATATATCTTATAGTGAAATATATCAGAAAAAAGAAACAGGCAACTGTTTAAATAGAGTAAGGAGACAATCAACAGATATAAAATAAAATGCCAATGAAAGCAGGAAGGGAACGATAGAGTTTTTCTTCCTGCTTTCATTTTACATACTTCCTTTCATTCTTACTGCCTGAGTGGCATGAGATGCTTTTGTTTATACTGTTTGCGAGGCAATAAGGCATTATAATATGACAATATCAAAAATAAGGTGAAAAAAATTTTTTATAATGGCTTTTTTGTATACCTTTGTGTAGTCTATAAATATATTTTTAAACCTAATTAAAAAACCAACAACATGGCAGTAGAAAAAAGGTACACTCTTGACGGTAGCTTTAGAATCAAGAAAGCTATATTGTTTGCAATCGCCGTCATAGTAACGGTAATAATATGGAACATGCCGCTCGATGCCTTCGGCATTGACGGTCTGACCGTAATTCAAAGACGTATAATCGCAATCTTTGCATTCGCGACCATTATGTGGGTAACGGAGGCGATATCGTCGTGGGCGACGTCCGTTTCATTAATAGGCATCCTCCTTTTGACAACATCAGACAACGCATTCAGGTTTCTCATATCAGATATAGACAAAAGTGAATTATTGGATCACAAAGCACTTATGGCAACGTTTGCAGACCCGATAATAATACTGTTCTTGGGCGGATTCATTCTTGCCATTGCCGCCACAAAATCAGGACTTGATGTTTTGCTGGCACGCACACTGTTAAAACCGTTCGGCACAAAGAGCGAAAACGTGTTACTGGGCTTTGTGCTTATAACAGGTATATTTTCCATGTTTGTCAGCAATACTGCAACAGCAGCAATGATGCTTACATTTCTGACTCCTGTATTCAAAGCTCTTCCTCCTGAAGGCAAAGGACGTGTAGCACTGACTCTTGCCATTCCTGTGGCGGCAAATATCGGTGGCATGGGAACAATAATAGGAACACCTCCGAACGCCATTGCAATAAAGTATCTGAATGACCCGAACGGACTTAACATGGGATTAGGCTTCGGAGACTGGATGATGGTAATGACGCCGTTTGCACTTATACTTCTTGTAATCGGATGGTACTTACTGAAAACATTCTTCCCTTTCAAAAAGAAAACCATCCATCTGGAAATAGAAGGAGAAGTGAAACACAACTGGCGCACGATTGTCGTCGCCGTTACTTTTATCCTGACAGTCTTGCTGTGGGTTCTTGACAGATGGACGGGTGTCGGAGCCAATACGGTAGCAATGGTTCCTATTGCAATATTTGCATTCACCGGAGTAGTGAAAGCACGCGACTTACAGGAAATAAACTGGAGTGTTATTTGGATGGTTGCCGGAGGTTTCGCTCTTGGACTTGCACTTAATGAGTCCGGTTTAGCTGAAAACGTAATCAAAAGCATTCCGTTCAGTTCATGGTCTGCTGTCGCAATATTGATTACATCGGGACTGATATGCTACATCTTATCCAACTTCATTTCAAATACAGCCACGGCAGCTCTTCTTGTACCTATTCTGGCTGTAGTATGCAAAGGTATGGGACCGTCTCTTGACAGTATTGGCGGAACTCCAACCGTACTTATAGGTATTGCAATCGCAGCATCCATGGCAATGTCACTCCCGATAAGCACTCCACCTAATGCAATTGCCCACTCAACGGGACTCGTAAAACAAAATGAAATGGTAAAAATAGGACTTACAATAGGTGTGATTGGTATGTCGTTAGGATACCTGATGCTTTACATCCTCGGAATTAATCATATATTATAAGGTACTAAAATTATTTCCATAGGTCTTTTATTGCAGGCATATGGAAGCTAAGAACAGTCCGCAATGTCTTTAAACAGGCAATGCGGACTGATTTTTTCAGCTAACGTAGACTGTAAGATGAGGGCTTCTTATCGACATGAATGATGAAGAGCAGCCTGCCGATGAGGGACGCGCAAGAAAAATGACAGTGAACAGAATCACGCATGAGACAGTGCTTACAGACACTCCGATGACATCGGCTATGAAACTTTGTGACATTTTCTTTTATAATAACACACTTATTGTGTAACTTTGCAAAATGAAAACAGTGCTCCGGTCTGTCGCCGGCATCAACTCGATGCGGGAGGAAAGTCCGGACAGTGTAGGGCATTCCACTTCTGAAAATAGAAGCTGTTGGCAACAGCAGGGTAAGGCAGAAGAAAATAACCGCCTGACAGATGATTAATCATTATAAGGCAAGGGTGAGAAGGTAGTGTAAGAGACTACCAGCCGATGGGTGACTATCGGGCTGTGCCTCCTGGAAACTGCAAGTTCGCGTATACCGTCGTTTGAAGATTGCCCGTCTGACAAAGTTATTTTGGCGACGGAGGGTAGAACGCTTGATCCATGAGGCGACTTATGGACTAGATAAATGACAGATGCCGTTTTTACGAACGGAACAGAACCCGGCTTACAGGAGCACTGTTTTCTTTTTATTTATTCTAACACTTTTTGAAACGGCATAGTTAATAATTCATAAAATTGGCATTACATACTGCAATGTTAAATATAAATGGTGTAAATTTGCAGCCGCTATCACGAGTTGATAGCATTAGTACAAACATAAAAATAATTATAATGGCAACAAAAATCAGATTGCAGCGTGGCGGACGCAAGAGTTATGCTTTCTACCGTATCGTCATCGCTGATTCAAGAGCACCACGTGATGGTAGATTTACTGAGAAAATTGGTACTTACAACCCTAACACCAATCCGGCTACAGTTGATTTGGATTTCGATCGCGCACTTTACTGGGTTGAGGTTGGAGCACAGCCGACAGACACTGTACGCAATATCTTGAAGTCAGAAGGAGTGTATCTTATGAAACACCTTCGTGGCGGCGTTAAGAAAGGTGCTTTCGACGAGGCTGCAGCACAGGCAAAATTTGAAGCTTGGAAAGCAGACAAACAGAAGACAAACGATGCTATACGTCAGAAAGAGGAGCAGAGCAAGAAGGACGCAGCAGCAAAAGAGCTTGACGCAGAAAAGAAAGTGAATGAGGCTATAGCAAAGAAAGTGGCAGAGAAGAAAGCCGCTCAGGCAGCTGCAAAGGCTGAGGCTGAAGCAGCAACGGAAGAAACTCCGGCTGAAGCATAACATAAGAAAATGTAAAATAATAGATAATATGCGACTCATAATATTTTATGGTCGCATATTTTTTTATGTCAAATTATACACATGGGATTGATATAATGGTGGAAAACAAAACCATCGGTGTACGTTTGCAACAATAAAAAAGGCTGATTTCCATTACCGGAAACCAGCCATTATTATTTCACTTGAAAAGATTTATTTGCGGACAGTAATAAATCTGACAAATATTTATTTCTCGAAATATCTCTTATACAGTCCCATGAATCCGGCGCAGTGGCGTGCTTCGTCCTTTGCCATCTCATGTACTGTGTCATGAGTTGCATCCATTCCGGCTGCTTTAGCATTCTTGGCAATGCGGAACTTGTCTTCGCATGCTCCACGCTCAGCTGCTATACGAGCCTCAAGATTGCTCTTTGTGTCTTTCAGAACATCGCCCAACAACTCTGCGAATTTACTTGCGTGCTCAGCCTCCTCAAATGCGTAACGCTTGAACGCTTCAGCTATCTCAGGATAACCTTCCCTGTCAGCCTGACGGCTCATAGCCAGATACATGCCCACCTCACAGCATTCTCCGTTGAAATGATTGTTCAAATCCTTTATCATTTCTTCATTGGCGTCTTCCTTACGGGCTGCTCCTAATGTGTGAACTGTTGCGAATTCAGCCTTATCAGACTCATCCAACTCCTTGAATTTTGATTTTGGAGCCTTGCATAACGGACAAACTTCAGGAGCCTCAGTACCTTCATGGATATATCCACAAACCGTACAAACAAATTTTTTCTTCATAATTAATACTGCTTTTAAATTCTGTTAATGTTATTGTAATCAATCATTGTCTTCTTTTTTCAAACATTCGGAACATACGCCTTTATAATACACCTGAACGCTGTCGACCCGATGTCCGCAAGTTTCTGCCTTGAATTCAGCCATATCCTGAGATTCCAAATCCATGATAGACTTACACTTCTTGCAGTAGAAATGGACGTGAGGCTTTGTCTCACCGTCATAACATACCCGGTGCTCGTCTATGGTTATCATCTGAGCCGCATTGTTTTCTGACAACAAACGCAATGTATTATACACCGTAGTGCGACTCAGTGTAGGAATTTTCTGGTACAAATCCTTGTAGACATCTTCCACCGTAGGATGCGTTCTGTGATCCAGCAGATACTGCATTATCGCCATGCGCTGTACAGAAGGCTTGACTCCATTCCTCACCAATCTGTTGTATGCCTCTTTTTCAAACATATTTTATTTTTCTGCAAAAGTAATTTATTTCCATTTAAAAGCAAAACATAATTGTAAATATTACACTATTTAACATCCATTTACACTAATGGTGTCAGCCAAGATGCCTTTCAACAGTTTACCGGTATCCGGTAATTACAAACCTGTAAAAGCCTTTTAGCTAATACCAGCTGTTATGAAATGAATATTGTAAGTCATATATTACATCGGAGACCGGTCATTGGCTTATATCCGGTTGTCACGCATCTGTTTTATTAGATCCTTTTGATGTTCGCTGAGATTCTGTGGTAAAACGACATTATATGTAATAATAAGGTCTCCAAAAGAGCCGTCTCCCCTACTATATCCTTTTCCCCTTAGACGCACTTTCATGTTATTCTGGGTCTCAGGTTTCACTTTTAACTTAACCTTATCTCCGTTACCGAGCTGTATTATGACCTCTCCTCCCAAAAGCGCGGTATAAAGGTCAATATTAACAGTTGCGTTCATCTCTCCAGAATGTTGCGTACTTTTTGAAGTCCTTCTTGTACGTGAGCCCTGTCCGAAAAGGTCCTGGAAAAAGTCGGAGAATCTCTGTCCGTTACCGAAAGAGCTGAAGTTGAAGTCTCCGAAAGGCGAATTCACATCATTATCCCAATAGAACCCACCTTTTCCACTATCGCCTCCACTTCTGTTAAAGGCATCCGCCTCCTTCCATTTCTCTCCATACTGATCGTATTTCTTCCTCTTTTCAGGATCTCCTATCACATCATAGGCTTCATTAAGAGCTTGGAACTTTGCCTTTGCCTTAGGATCATTAGGGTGCAAATCAGGATGAAATTGCTTTGCCCTTTTACGGTAAGCCTCTCTCACATCCTTTTGATCAATATTTTTATCGACACCCAATATTTTATAATAATCAATGAATGCCATAATCACTCCTCCTTTTTGTCAATTTAACTGTCAATTCTATTACCATATAGCAAACTCCATGCCTGTATGAAGCATTGGCATTATTTTTATAAGAAAAAGTTTCACCGGTCACCAGTTACAGACACAGACAATCCATGCCTGATTATCCCGCACCACACAGACCCGTTACCAGCAATCCGCCAGACACGCCATTTAAGTATCAGCCAATGGCAAGGTTGTACTAAAATCAATAGACAAGCAATTTGTCACCTACCTTAATCTCATAATCATCTGTAAGATTATTTTTCTTGTACAGATATTTAAGCCTGATGCCATAGTACTGTGAAATAGAATACATACTTTCTCCTGCCTTGACTATATGGAAACGGTTTTTAAAGGCTTTGTCCGCCCTTTTCTGTTTCTCTTTCAAAAATATGACCTCTCCGGGTACAAGTTTGTCATCCCGATCACGCTCATTATACTTTGCGATTTTCTTGTATGAGATATTTATCTCTTTACCGATTGATTTGAACGTGTCGCCGGCACGGGCTATAACATAATAATTCTTATTATATTTGTATATAGGATGCAACCGTTCGGAGACCTCGCTTTCCGCTCTGTGTTTTGAGATAAACTTGTCATAATGCTTCTTGTTATCAAACTTATACAATTCATACAGTTCGATAATTTCTATCAACTTGTCAGCATACCTTGGATTTGTGGCATATCCGCATGCCTTTAATCCACGCGCCCATCCCTTATAATCAGTCATTGAAAGTCTGAACAATCTGGAGTAACGGTTCTGTTTTGACAAGAACATACTATGGTCCTCAAAACTTTGAGACACATTGTCATAGGCTCTGAAACACTCGTTTCTCTCATCATCATCGTAATATACCCGACGCCCGGTCCAGCCATGACATTTTATGCCAAAATGGTTGTTGCCCTTACGCGCAAGCTCACTGCGCCCGGCTGCGCTTTCAAGCAGTCCTTGCGCAAGCGTTATACTGGCAGGTATTTTATGCCGGACCATCTCTTCAATAGCAAGATCCTTATACAAATCTATATAAGTCTGATAGACTGAATTCCGACGTATCTGTGAAAACACAGCGACAAATGGCACTGTATATATAATGATGAATAGAGACAATCTTTTCATTTATTACCAACTGAAAATTATAACAGGAAAATATACTTAGTTTTTAACTAAAATGCAAGCGTGCACCATATACCTACAAAAGTATATAAAAAAAAGGAAATACGGACTTTTTTGTATATTTTAACGCAGCCTCCGGAAACAATTATTGGTGTCCGTCTGCATTTACGGACACCAATAATATAATATAAGCGGATGTTCAAAATAAACTATACAATAAAATCAATCATATGCCATCTGTGCCGATGTCATCATCCCGAACGCTTTTTGGATAAAGCCGGTTGCGCTCCGCAAAGCAAGGGCAAGCTATCCTTACCCTCGCTTGCATTGCCTTTCCGGCAGCAGTCAAAAGTCTCATCGGTCGTACATCCAGTTACATTTCCCCTTCTGACTTTTGAATGCGCAGTCCGGACAGCGCACCATCTGACCGCAATCAATTCAGAACATATGCTTGTAAAAAATGGATTATGCGCCCGAAGTCATCTCACGACAATCTTCTCACATTTGTTTTCAGACTCCGATTTGACTGTTATAATATATATACCTGACGGCATGGCAGATGTTGAGATTCGCCCGTTATCCGTATTTCCACGACCGACTACGCTGCCTCCAAGATTGCATATCATATAAGTGGAACCGGATGGAGCAATAACATTTATGCCGTCGCCACGGTCAACCACATTCGGATAGACACTAATGCCATCATCCTCATTGACATCTGAAATCCCTGTAGAGACGGGCTCGCCATAAACTTCGAACTCGTATAGTTGTGCAGAGTCGGTCACGCATGAATAAGGAATCTCAAGCTTAACATAACGTGCCGTGACAGGAACGTCAGGCTCATACGTTTTAATATTGCTGTCGTCAGATGTTACAGCCGTGACTTTTGTCCATTTCGCTCCGCCCGTTGTTTTATGGAAAGTTGCCATTTCATCATCTGTAGGAGCCTCATCAGACACATAAATGCGATATCCACTTATGTTGTCAGTCACACCATATGTCCGCGAATCATAAATAACGAACCTTCTGATGTTATATGTTTTTTCGAGATCAAGCACCATCCAATTTGTCGGATTAGACGCGCCGTTATTATTGAAATTCCACGTCAGTGCGGTATTGTCCTTTATTCCGTCAATCAGATTAAGCGCAGTTTCCTTGAAGTTTTTAATGTTATACGAACCGAGAATCGTCTTTTTGCGACTTACGGGAATACGGGCATTATGAGATTCGTCCTTTTCCGCCAATATGCCCCATATGTCGAATCCATACACTCTCACAGCGTTGCCGCCTCCTTTGCCCATCTCCAGCTTGACATACTTTGCACTGACCGGTTCCGGCAATATACACGTATGGCAAGACTCAGACGCGACACCGCTCTCATATCCCACAGTTGTGAACACACTTCCGTCCATACTTACAGATATCGAATATTCATCGGAGTTATCAAAATCCTCCATTGTCCTCGAATCATAAATATCGAAACGGTCCACATTATATATATCAGTAAGTTCAACAATGACATACGGCTTAGAGGCACTGCCGTTATAACACCATTTTGTTGTACGGTCCGAGTCAAGTATATTGTACGGTGACTCAGACTCATTCACCATTCCACTCGACCCATATATTCCCGCAACCTGCTTTCCGTAGCCATAAGTCGGACGCCTGCTGATTATTTGCGTGAGACTCTCATCCTCTTCTGTGGGTTCATGACCGTACACACTGAATTCGTATATTCTGGCTGCTCCGCCTTTATTCTGTTCAGCGGATACAATCCGAAGTCTCACTGCTGTCGTGACGAAAGGACGGTCAAGCACTATGTCGGTGGTGTTTGTAATGTTTTCGGACACACCTTCAACATCAACCCATCCGTTATTCACATATCTCTGCAAGTAATATTCAGACGTGATGCAATCTTCAGACTCCATTCCGGCATTCATAACGCGCCATCCTGTGACAGCCTTCGGAGCATCAAACCTGTATTCTATCCATTTCACCTGTGAACTGTTGTCACACCATTTTGTATATTCATCACCGTCAGCAGCCATCTCAGGTCTCTCGGAGTTGTTTGTATATGAAGATGCTTTTATGGCAACTGGCGTAATCACAGGATCCGCGTGTTCCACCTCTTTATATGTATCTTCAGTATCCGTATGATTCAGAACCTTTATAACCTCTGACAACGGACGTGTGTCATCATTTACATTATCAGACAATGTTATGGCATATATGATAATGTCAGAATCGGTCGGAAGGGTGAGCGTCTTGCACCCGGCGTCGACATTGATAACATACTTATACATATATAAGAACTCGTATATTCCGTCTCTGTTTTCACCGGTGACATGAGAGTGAGTGGCAGTGAATGCCGTGTTTTCCAATCTGTATTCCTTTTTTATGTCACTGCTGTTGCTCCACACTCCTACATTTCCACTGTTGCTTTCTATTCTCAGCGAATGTTTTTTGCCGTCGACGAGAAAGTCCGCCGTACTTCCGTCCTTGTTCAACGACGATGCGAGAACATACAGTTTCCTGCCGTTTGGCAACGACGGGAGCTCTATGGACTGTCCGTCACACCTTACCGCATTCTTCTGACCGTCATCCCTGCTTCCCATACTGAACGTTATGCCGTCAGCCGTTATGTTGTCCTCAATAAGCTCCGCGGGATATGCATATTCAGTATCGGCGTCAGCTCTATCACTGTTCGGACTCATTACGTCTATGTTATATGCCATTTCCACAGCGACAGACGACGGAGAACCGCTCTGCCCTGAAGCGACAGAGCTGCCCGCAAACTGCAAGGCAAATGTCTTGGGATGGAATCTGTCTATATGGAATCTGAGTTTCTTACCAGAGAAATCCGCATTTCCAAGATGTTCCTCCACACCGTTCACCTCTTCTGCCGAAAGGATGTCGGACGCGAATTCCACCTCCACATCCTGACCTTCATTCGTAAGTTCGTAAAACCTGATTATGGTCTTGTCTGACAGTTCCGCCTTTTTGAGTGCCTTCACGGCTACATTCCCGTTGTTTACGCTGGCAAAGCAAAACTCCTTGCCCAACGCTCCGTCATGCCGTGTTGTCTGATAGACAAGCATGGGCTGGTTAAGTTTGTCAGCCTCCCACTGCGTGTCCGCGCTCCATTTGCCGGAATGTGAGAAGAACGAATACGTAAACTTGTTAAGCCCCAAATCCTGACGTCCCTGGTATGTATAGTTGCTGCCCACTTTAGGAGTGTGTATTAGCGTCAGTCTTATCTCATTATCCTTCTGCTTGTCCCATCCGTATTTACAGTCGTTGAGAATCGAGACACCGAACGTCTCGTCCGCATTCGTCACATCAGCCCATCTGTGTCCGAGGAATTCGCAATGCGCGTCGGTGTTGTTCGAATCCGTACTGTATGAGGTACTGTTACTGTTCACATCAGCGCCTATGCTCAAGTCATATGTTGCCAACGGATTGGACGCGGTAAGCGGGAATGTGGCTTTCAGCAACCGTTCGCGTGTCTGCCAGTCCACCTCATTCACAAAATCAATCCTGTTATTGCTTCCTGCGGACGAAAGACGTATGTACTGGCAGAATGTAGAACCGTTTTTCGTACGTGTGATTTTCAGACTAACACGCAACGGTCCGTTTTCCGCCACCTCAATGCTGATGCCTTCATTGTCTACATATTCCCTTGGAGCTTTCTGCAACTGGTCACCATGTATCTCCCATGATGGCCACGACAACGATTCGTCGTACAGCATAGCGAGGCGTATCGGAGCCGACAGGAGTTCCTTGTTACCGAGTTTCTTGTCAATGATAGAACTTACGTCTCCGTTGCTGTCAATTGAAAGTCTGTACCGGTCGTTCTCCATTCCTTTCTCGTTTATCACAAGAGTGGTTTCCGGCTCACCGTCTGAAACGGACGGCGCGACATTGTATGTGGCATACCCGAGCGAAGGAACGGTAGCCAGGAAAATGAACCTTACAGTCCCGTTTCCGTTCTCCAATATCTGCGACGGTACGGTGTTTCCTTCCGAATCTGTGACTTTCAGACACGAAACGTCATCGGCTACAGACATCGTAGCCTCAACAATATCAGTACGGTCCTGCGAAAGCGGGTTGTAAACCACCAACGGTGTATTCTCGCACCAGCTCGTGTTCAGACATGAGGCTACACCGCCAACCGCATTGTTCAGCGTACGTGAGAAGTCAAGCTGGTTAAGCACCTGGTCGTTTACAGAGTATTTGTATGCCTGGTTTATGCATGTTCCCGGGATGTCGTCATGAAACTGATGCCATAAAAGACGTACCCAGGCGTCGTCTATGGTTTTCTTCTGATAAGGCAACGTGCCGAGCCAGTCAGCCATGACCGAAGCCTTTTCCGTCGCGTCGGCAAGCAGTTCACCCTTTCGCATCCAATATTTCAACATGGTGCGCGACGTATATCCTCCCACTCCATGAGCCCTCATGGGCAGTCCGTGTTCTATCGTGGGAATCTTGTCATATCCCATATGAAAGATCTGGTCGAGCATTTCAGTTGTCGAACCGAGCGAGACACTTAACGGACCGTCACTGTCCACACTTTTTGACAGCCAGTCGGCAGTCTCTTTGTCGAGCCCTCCTCCCCTGTCGCTCCTCGGACCTACATATTTTATAGTCGCAGGAATGCCGTAAGAGTCAATGTTGTCAGAAACCTCATTCTGCATTTGTGTGTCATAAGACATGTCCTTTCTGAACTCCTCATGCGCGTCATAAGGATTAAGTTTCAGCACAGAAAGCAATTCTGAGCCGTCGGTTCCTATCCATCTTGCAAACCGCGGCAGCTTATTGTATGCGTAAGCCGAGTTCCATGAAAGCTTCTGGCCATGGAAATACTTCATGCCGCAGTGAGACGCGACCGTAGGCAGAGACCACGGGAAACCGAAACAGTCAGGAAGCATTATGTCGCGTCCTCCTCTCACTCCGAACTCGTTGCGGAAGAAAGTCTGTCCATACAGGAAATTCCTTATCAGCGACTCAGCCGACCCGATGTTTACGTCATTGGCATCGACAGAGCCTCCAGCCACATGCCACTTGCCGTTCTTTATATATTCCTTCAGACGGTCATAACTGTCAGGATAATATTCCTTTGCCCACATGTATTTTATGGCTCCCTCAAAATTGAACTCGAAATTGGGCGACGCCTTGTCCTCAAACCGATCGAAAGTCTGCTCCAGCGTATTCTTTATATACTCGCCTATCGTCTCCTTAACGGTCCAGTTCCATTGCGTGTCCAGATGTGAGTTTGATATGAAGAACAACTTCCTGTCAGCCACTTCTGCGGGTACTGGCTCGTCACTGGCGGTAACAGCCATTATCGCAACCGACGCATCTTCGCTCAGCAATTCTGCTGTAATGGACGATACTGCCTTATCCGTGCCCGTGACAGATACCGCATTCTCGAACAAAGCGTGGTTGTAATTTTGGTCGATGTTTCCCGATTTGTCTATTCTTCCCAATCGCCAGAAAGCCGTGCCGTTGCAGTCCGCAGTCTCACAATTGCTTATCGTCAGACGCTGTGTGTCGTCAGACGTCCCGTCAGAATAGTTTACTGTAACTGAAATCTCGGCGTTTCCGACACCGGAGGTGCCGAGAATCCACAAACTTCTTGCAGATTGCGGCTCGTTGAAATCTATGGTTATGCTTCTTCCATATTTCAACGCTGTCTGGTCGTTTACTATCGATGACAGGCAAAACGCGCACTTATCATTGAAGTCATTAAACCTATACGGCACATCAGAAAACAGTCCCCTGATTTTTTCCGGCAGACCTCCCCTCGCAGTCCTATTATCGGAATAAAAACACCATCCGTCATCAAGAAACGAGTCATTGCCGTCCTCGTACGGTGTCAGTACAATGTCCGCATTATACCCTTTTAATCCTACAGGAACATAAGAGGCTGATAACAATAACGGGACACCAAATAGTAATAAAGTATGTAAAGCCCTTTTCATATTGGTAATTTAGTAAATAAAAAACGACATATATATGTATAAAAACAATCCCGGGCTTTTTGTTGAAAATACTGAGGATATTTATCGTTATTTAACGATAAACGGGACGTATTTCAAAACGTTAACAATTGAAACACTGAAAAGACGAAAATAAAACAATGATAACTTATAACCTATGGACAAGAATGACAGTGCGATGTCGTCACACCCACTCAAAATTATCCTTACCTGCCCCTATTTCGAAATGCAGTTTCACAATACCCAAATCCATACTGGTATATCCCACCATAGAAAAAAGGCGTCTGGCACGTACACAATGCCTGCCGTCTTTCACTCCCGCATATTCAATGTAGAACTTCTGCTGATTCACAGCCGTAGGAGCCTTCAGTGCCGCGCGCACTCCTTTCTCAAACCATTCGGGCGTGGAAACACCCGCGTTGCTTACATCCTCCACGCTTTTGCATTTATGTTTCCTGCCCGCATCGTCAGGATAACCGAGCGAAATCATGCATGCCACCTTCTCTTCAGAATCCAGGGCGTAAGCACCTTTCACCTTCCTGTATGACAGACCAGCCCAACATGTACCAAGTCCAAGCTGCTGAGCCAACAGCACAATCTGCTCACCGTAATAGCCAACACGCTCATCCAAATCGTCTGCCCTGCGTCCCGCCATTACAATATAATTCTCTACACCCGAGAACGAACCGTAAGCCAACATGCCGCTGAACCCTTTCCTCTCATTGAGCACAAGCTGTATGTGGAGGTTTCCCTTACTGTTGCACTCGTCTATCTTAGCCTGCAGACAGTCAACGGCTTCACGCTTCAATGGTCTGCTGATGTAACGTCGCGCGCTGTGGCGCGCGTCTATTGCTTCTAATAATGTCATCATATATAAATACTTATTTACGCATTGTTATACCCTTTTAGTAAAAAAAACAGTGCCAGCGAGGGCAATGGGTGCTTGCTCTTAGATTGCCGAGCGCAGCCTGTTTTCTGCTGGAACATAATTTTAATCAGAAATACATATCATTTATAATAGTATTGCAAGATTAGTGAAAAAATTCGAGATAAACGCAATTATACATATGAAAAACATAGGCATTATCATTAAAATAAGACTACGCTTATGGATAAGAAACCAATCAGAAAAGCTGCTTTTGCGCGTTTCACCCAAGATTTACAGTCTTTGCCACAGTTATGTTCTCGAAAAAATAACATGCGTTTATCGCATTAAAAGAGACGGTATCCACCTGAGAAAACGTATAAAAAAAGGATTCTCAAGTGGCGGAGACAAAATAGCCGCTCCGCACAATATGTATGAACGGAAAGGAATATAAGTATAGCGTCAAATGGCTGAGAATCGTGCAGAAGCAGACACACATCCGACTGACTGCTTATACGCGAGTTTTAAAGCAACGATACACGGGTTTTAAAGCAACAGCACAGCACACTGAATATCAGCGAATTACACGAACAGTATCAGTAAAGTCAACTTTCCGCGCTACAGAAAAGGCTCTTCCGTCGAACAGGAAAGGCTCTATGAGCGCGTGAAAAAGCCCGTATGGCATGCCGGAACAGTCTTTTCCGAGCCGGTATATTTCATCTATGACAGAGGAAACAGCACCCGACTGTTCACGAAAAGAACAGAATCCGTGCGTTCTGTATGAACAACACCGCATCATATGCGGTTTGTTGTGATATCCGTAACAGAAAATACAGCATGAACGGGATGGATGTATCCGTGCATTACATCTGTTTTGTTGAAATATTTTGTCAATATTTTTTACTTCACACTCAGCATTTACCTCCGATTCATATCAAGACCCCACAGCCTCGGATTGCAATATATACAGTCTTGCCAGACTCCACTTTTTCCACGTATCCCCATACATTCCTTACGCCACACAGCCTTTCTCACAGACGACGGCAGGCATGACCGCGACAAAACTGCACATAAAGCACGTCTCTGCAACATAAATCCACAGCTGGTAGACGAAACCTGTTAGCGTTTTTATTGAGTAATTAAATTTACAGTGATGAGAAAATTAACAACATATGGAATCGTCATAACAATCCCTTTGTACTTGGAAGTTCGTAATGGAATATGTCACGTCTTACAGCCATCCTTACAGCTCTTGCAAAAGCCTTAAATACACCTTCTATCTTGTGATGTTCATTTATACCCTCCGCACGTATTTCAAGATTCATCTTCGCAGTATCGCTAAGACTCTTAAAGAAATGAAAGAACATCTCTGTAGGCACATCACCGATCTTCTCTCTATGGAAGTCGACGTGCCAGTTTATCCAAGGTCTTCCTCCGAAATCCAAGGTTACAAGACACATGCAGTCGTCCATTGGAAGACAATATCCATATCTCTCTATTCCACGCTTATCCCCCAAAGCCTTAAGCAGACATTCCCCTATGGCAATTGCCGTATCCTCAATTGTATGATGTTCGTCAACATTCAAATCTCCGTGAGTATGTACGGTAAGATCCATCATACCATGCTTGCCTATTTGCTCCAGCATATGGTCGAAAAAACCTAAGCCTGTCGTTATGTCACACTTTCCGGTTCCATCAACATTAACACTCACATAAATGTCTGTTTCACGCGTCTTTCGTCTGTATTCCGCAATTCTTTCTCCTGCAAACAGAATTTCCGCGATTTTATCCCACGTTATACCATTATTGCCCAATATAAGAGCCTTACATCCCAAATTCTCTGCAAGCATCCTGTCGGTATCACGGTCACCTATTACATAACTGTTGCCCAAGTCATACTCCGGGTTGTGCATATACTTTGCCAACATCCCTGTTCCGGGCTTGCGCATAGGAGAGTTGTCCTCAGGGAAATGCCGGTCAATCAGCTGCTCGTCAAATACAATTCCCTCCCCTTCCATAGTTTTCATAATGAAGTTGTGTACAGGCCAGAACGTCTCTTCAGGAAAGGACTCAGTTCCCAATCCGTCCTGATTGCTTACCATAACCAACCGGAAATCAAGCCTGCTGCATATAAAAGAAAGATTACCTAATGCTCCTTTTACAAATTTCAACTTGTCAAATGAATCTATCTGTTCATCTGCCGGCTCTTCTATCAATGTTCCGTCACGATCTATGAACAAGAGTCTTTGCGGTTTCATTCAATTCAATGTTATTCTGTTTTGTTCTTATTCGTACTTCTATACGTCCATATACATAATACATTACAAAAAACATCCACATACTGATGTATAATGCAATAAAATAAACCACGACACTCACAATATAGTCCAATATATTGAAGTATTCAGGCAGACCGTTCGGGTCTCCTATAGTCAAGCCATATGCGTTATTCTGAAACGCAATGTACATTACAGAACGGGGCATTCCTATCACCACATATAACACCGCAACTATAATGGCACATAATACCAGAACCAGAGCAATAAATCCCCAATATCTCCATCCGTTACGATATGCAGCACCAAAAACAGACCATATTCTTGATTTTGACTCAAACAGATATTTCATCACAGAATAACATAGAGGAATGGCTGCAACAACAGCCAACACCGTGAGCACTCCCATGCAGATGGCATAAACTGTATCAATATGCTCCGGAGACTTCCCGTTCCCGAGCAATAAAAGTATTACTGTCCCTGCAACAATCATTATCACCGCAAAAATGAAAGCCAGAATCGTCATCGACAAGACAGCCTGCAAACAATATATATAATTGCGTTTGCGTGATTCTTCATTAAGTAGTGACATAACGGATGTTCCAAGCCAGCTTACGGCAAATATTGAGGGAATCAAAAGCACAAGCTGCATCCATGGCAATGAGTCTAAGAATACAGAAACACTGATTACTGCCGAACATACCAAAGCTGCCAGCCATGTTCTGCGGAATATTGTTGCAAAATTATTAAACATCAGTTCATAAGCTGAATGTATACAGCTTGAGTAACTGCGATCCTTATATAAAAAGTTCTCTATCATAAGTCGAATTTAAGTTGTTTCCTTCTGAATTCAGAACATATTATTGCCGTTGCAACCGCGACATTAAGACTGTCTGTCGCAGCTCTCTCTGGAGGATAGTTAGGAATAAGCAGCCTGTTGCTTATTTTTTCACTTAGTACCCGCGATATTCCATTGCCCTCGTTACCCATGACTATCAGTCCGTATCCGGAGAGCTTCTGTCCGTATATACTGTCACCGTCAAGAAAGGTTCCATACACAGGGATATCAGACGGTAAACTGTCGATGAATTCGCAAAGATCCGTATATAATACATTTACTCTTGCAATGCATCCCATAGTAGCCTGAACTACTTTCGGATTATAGACATCCGCCGTACCGCGACTGCATATTACGTCCGTTATTCCGAACCAGTCCGCTATACGTATTATTGTACCGAGATTACCAGGATCCTGAACATCATCCAAAGCCAATGCAAGGTTCCGTCCGACATCATCGGTTCTGAAATGGTTTTCCATCTTTTTGAATACAGCCAGAACCTCCTGAGGATGTTGCAGGAAGCTCACCTTACGGAGTTCCTCATCGCTCACCTCAATAATCTCGCTTCCCGTATTCTCACAACTGTGCCGGTTGACCTTCAACCATTCTGTTGTAGCCACAATCATCCTCGCCGGCATGCGCTCAAGTAAATCGCCCACCACCTTAGGACCTTCCGCAACAAATGCATTTTCGCTATTGCGGTTTTTCTTGAGTCCAAGCGACTTGATATATTTTATTCTTGATTTGCTTATCATTATTTTACATACAACAAGTCCACGCCTCTTTATACACGGATATTAATATAAACAATATTACCATGGGCACAGACGCGATCTCAGACAAAGACAATGCAAACTGGAGGAAAGGAATGCTTGCCTTCTATTTCCTGAGTGCTGCCTTATCTTATGCAAAGATAGCAATATTTATCAATTATTTCGTAACTTTGCAGACAAATTAAAGCATATTGAATATAATTAAACACATATCATCCCGACTCATACACACACACGTATGCGCCCTGTTTTTTTTCAGCGCGGCAGCTATCCTCATGTGTGCATCATGCTCGTCCACAAAGTTCGTACCTGATGGCAAATATCTGCTTACAGACGTCAAGATAGAAAGCGATGACAACAGCATCAACACATCCCAGATGGAACCTTACGTAAGCCAGCAGGCCAACACAAAATGGTTCTCATTGTTTGAGATTCCACTTGGCACATACAACCTGTCAGGGCGTGACACCACAAAATGGATTAATAAGATACTGAGAAGACTTGGAGAAAAGCCGGTACTGTTCGATACGCTAAAAGCAGACATGTCACTCAAAAACCTTCGCACTGCAATGCAGAACATGGGATATCTGCAGGCTGATGCGAAATTGACGACTACAGTAAAGGACAAAAAGATAAAAGCCATCTACACATTGTACCCCGGCAAACCATATTTCATCGGAAACATCGAGTATGACATCCTCGACAGAGACATCGCAGACATTCTTGATATGGACAATGAGGCTAACCGGGGACTAAAAAGCGGCATGCTATTTTCAATAGACAATCTGGAGAACGAACGCAAAAAGATAACAAAAATATTATCTGACAGCGGATACTATAAGTTCAACAAGGACTATATCATTTACGAGGCTGATTCCACCAAAGGCAACGACTCAATTGACGTTAAACTGAAACTGATGAAATACAGGGCTGACAGCAAGAGTCCTGAAAAGAACCACAACCGCTATTACATCAACAAGGTGACATTTACAGGAGCTGATGGAGGAAACATAAAACTGAGACGCAGCGTCCTCGATGACAATCTTGCAATAAGGGAAGGAACACCGTTCAGCGAACACGACCTGCAGAAGACCTACAGCAATTTTGCAAGACTTCAAGCTGTGAAATACACAAACATACAGTTTGAGGAACTTCCGGACACATCTCTATTGAACTGCAACATACAGCTGAGTACCAACAAACCTAACACAATATCATTCCAACCGGAAGGCACCAACACCGCAGGCAATCTGGGAGCCGCGGCATCACTGACATATGAGAACCGTAACCTTTTCCGCGGCAGCGAACTTCTCAGCATACAGCTGCGCGCCGCATTCGAGGCAATAACCGGTCTGGAAGGCTACAAGGCAGAAGACTACGAGGAGTATAATATTGAAGGAAAACTTATGTTTCCGCGCTTTATCGCACCGTTCCTTTCCGACAACTTCAGAAAGAACAGCAACGCACACTCCGAGCTGTCTGTGAGCTACAATCTTCAGAACCGCCCCGAATTCCACCGGAGAGTCTTCACATCCGCATGGACATATCATTGGAACGCTCCGAAGCATAACTCCACCTACCGTTTCGATCTCATTGACCTCAACTATGTGTACATGCCATGGATATCGGAAAAATTCAAGGAAGACTATCTTGATGACGACTCAAACAGAAACGCCATCCTCAGATACAACTATGAGGACCTTTTCATAATGAAGATGGGATTCGGCATGACTTACAACAACGGTGTGCATGCCATAAAGGCAAACATCGAGACTGCCGGAAACCTGTTGGGCGCAATATCCGGCATATCAGACTTCAAAAAAAACGGCGATGGACAATACACCTTATTTAATATAGCATTCGCACAATATGTGAAGGCTGATTTCGACTACACCCGTCTTTTCACATTCGACTGGCGCAACTCACTTGCCCTGCACTTCGATTTCGGCATAGCATATCCGTACGGAAACAGTAAAATACTGCCATTTGAGAAACGTTACTTCTCCGGAGGCGCCAATTCAGTAAGAGGATGGAATGTCAGAGAGCTCGGACCCGGAAAGTTCAAGGGCACTGACGGACGCATTGACTTCATAAACCAGACCGGTGACATGAAACTTGACTTCAATATTGAATACCGTACCGCATTGTTTTGGAAATTCAACGGAGCGTTCTTCATTGACGCAGGTAATATATGGACACTACGCTCATATGCCGAGCAACCTGGAGGACAGTTTAAGTTCGACGAATTCTACAAGCAGATAGCCGTTTCATACGGTCTTGGCATAAGGCTCAATCTCGATTATTTCATAATGAGATTAGACATGGGAGTCAAGGCAATAAACCCGGCATATACAACGAAAAAGGAGCATTACCCTATAATAGATCCAAACTTCAGACGTGACGTGTCATTTCACTTCGCGGTAGGTCTGCCGTTTTAAGCACAACCGGTCAACATTCCGCACATACCGCTTTCATGTCTGACCGGATGCCCGTCATCTCCATTCTGTACTGCCTGCACAATTCCGTTTTCCCGCTTTATGCTGTTTGGAACGCCACATTTACGAGAGAAGCGTCTACCCATCCGTGTGACAACAGCATTTGGGACTGATGAAGCACGATGTCATTTTGGTTAAAAGTCTGCTGACAGACAGTTTATATTCAAGTCCGGCATGCCTACTTTATAAATATTGTTAAAAAACAAGGGAACCGGCAAGTTTCCTTTCTCTCAAAGTGAGTATATCATTACAAATTAGTAAATTTGCACGATTTTTAATTATTTACATAAAGTCTAACTTTATTAATTCAAAACACTTATTATTAATTTTATGTCAGATTTAAAAAACGTACAGCCATTGGCAGACTTTAATTGGGACGAGTTTGAGAATGGCAGCAGTGCAAACGTCAGCAAGCAGGAACTTGAGAAAGCCTATGACGAGACACTGAACAAAGTGTCAGAGCAGCAGGTCGTAGAAGGAAAAGTAATCTCTGTTGACAAGAAAGAAGTTGTTGTTAACATCGGTTACAAGAGCGACGGTATCATCCCGGCTTCTGAATTCCGCTACAATCCGGACCTCAAGGTTGGCGACGTCGTTGAGGTTTACGTTGAAAACCAGGAGGACAAAAGAGGTCAGCTGATTCTCTCACACAAGAAGGCACGCCTGAGCAAGAGCTGGGAGCGCGTCAACGCAGCCCTCGACAACGAAGAGGTTATCCAGGGTTACATCAAGTGCCGCACTAAGGGTGGTATGATTGTTGACGTATTCGGCATCGAAGCATTCCTGCCGGGAAGCCAGATAGACGTTCATCCTATACGCGACTACGACGTATTCGTAGGCAAGACAATGGAGTTCAAGGTTGTCAAGATCAATCAGGAATTCCGCAATGTGGTTGTTTCACACAAGGCTCTCATCGAAGCCGAGCTTGAAGCACAGAAGAAAGAAATCATCAGCAAGCTCGAAAAAGGTCAGATTCTCGAAGGTACCGTCAAGAACATCACTTCATACGGTGTATTCGTTGACCTCGGCGGTGTTGACGGACTCATCCACATCACAGACCTTTCTTGGGGCCGCGTAAGCGATCCGCACGAGGTAGTAGCCCTCGACCAGAAAATCAATGTCGTTATTCTCGACTTCGATGATGAGAAGAAGCGCATAGCTCTTGGTCTCAAGCAGCTCACTCCGCACCCATGGGATGCACTCGACGCAGACCTGAAGGTTGGCGACCGTGTCAAGGGTAAGGTTGTAGTGATAGCAGACTACGGCGCATTCGTTGAAATCGCTCCGGGCGTAGAAGGACTCATTCACGTATCAGAAATGAGCTGGAGCCAGCACCTGCGCAGTGCACAGGAATTCCTGCACGTAGGCGACGAGGTAGAGGCAGTCATCCTTACTCTCGACAGAGACGAGCGCAAGATGTCTCTCGGCATCAAGCAGCTTAAGGAAGATCCGTGGGAGACAATAGAGGTTAAATATCCTGTTGGCAGCAAGCATACAGCAAAAGTACGCAACTTCACAAACTTCGGTATCTTCGTTGAACTTGAGGAAGGTGTTGACGGTCTGATTCACATCAGCGACCTCTCTTGGACAAAGAAAGTAAAACATCCGTCAGAGTTCACACAGGTAGGTGCCGAGATTGATGTTGTAGTTCTCGAAATAGACAAGGAGAACCGTCGTCTCAGCCTCGGTCATAAGCAGCTCGAAGACAATCCTTGGGACGCTTACGAGTCAATCTATACACCGGGTTCTGTACACAACGGAAAGATTACCGAGATGATGGACAAAGGCGCAGTCATCACACTTGATGAGGGCGGTGAGGGCTTTGCCACACCTAAGCACCTTGTTAAGGAAGACGGCACACAGGCACAGCTTGGCGAGGAGCTCCCATTCAAGGTTATCGAGTTCGTTAAGGATACAAAGCGCATCATCCTTTCTCACAGCCGTACTTTCGAGCAGGCTAAGGAAGATACAAAGCCGTCACGCAAGCATTCAGCAAAGAAAGAGACTGCTCCTGCAATAAACAATATTGCCGCAAGCACAACTCTTGGCGACCTTGACGCTTTGGCAGAACTGAAAGCTAAAATGGAAAAAGGCGAATAATCAATTCACCTTTATACGTAATACGCGCCGACCGTTGCGGTGATTCAGACGGTCAACGGTCTGGTGACAAGCAAAAAAAGATGCGGAAACCGAAGTTTCCGCATCTTTTTTATTATCGGCATAAAACATGTGTTTTCATAACGATATTGCCATTATACACATCTGAAAGACAGCCGTCTCTTATCTTCCACCTGAATATGCCGTAAGCCTTAATCCGCATCCCGCACAGCTGTCAGCCTGTTTGTTCCCACTACTTACATAGATATGGCGGAATATGCCG
>ULSM01037318.1_pt1 | contig 30905 bp, 30 predicted proteins | sample 1956381 | NCBI WGS metagenome assembly ULSM01 (sample SAMEA4835710, study PRJEB28245) | human gut metagenome | biome: gut microbiome; material: fecal sample | place: Denmark | collected 2008 | reverse complement strand
CCCCGCCGCTATCAAGGCGCTGCGCGTCATCAAAGAGGAATATGCCAAGTGACATTTTAAAAATAATCGATTTATGAATAAGATTATATTGACTCTGGCGACGGTAATGACCATGAGCTTTGCCGCATGCGCCCAAAACAAAGGAGAAAAGATTGTGGAAACCGATAGTAAGACATTAGTCGTATACTTTTCCGCCACTGGTACAACAGAAAAAGCAGCACAATCGATTGCTGATATTACTGGCGGTACATTGTATGAGATTGTTCCGCAACAAGCCTACACCGCCGATGACCTTGACTGGAACGACAGTCAGTCGCGCAGTTCTGTAGAGATGAACAATCCGCAGGCTCGTCCGGCATTGAAAGACACAAAGTTGGATGTCTCTCCCTACAATGTTATTTTCATAGGCTATCCAATCTGGTGGAACCAGGCTCCGCGAATCATAAATACATTCATCGAGAGTCATGACCTGAAAGGTAAGATGCTCGTTCCGTTTGCCACATCAGGTGGAAGCGGAATAACTGGTAGTGTAAAAGAATTAAGGGATACATATCCAGAGTTGAAATGGCATGACGGCAAGTTGTTGAACGGAGAAAATCGTGATAACATACAGAATTGGGTCAGTGACTTGATGAAAAAACGGTAAATAATATAACGTGGATTTGGAAATCTGATGCCTGAATGGCGTATTTTGAGGAATGAATATAAAAATAGGAGGTAAATCAAGCGATTTACCTCTTTCTCCGCAGTGATCCCGTTGGGATTCAAACCCAAGACCTTCAGAACCGGAATCTGACGCTCTATTCAGCTAAGCTACGGGACCTCCTTTTTGATTGGTGCAAAATTATATAAAAAAAATGATACGCACAAATATTACCTTGTTTTTGTTCTGACAAGAATGGCGATAGTGTGGGGTTGATGGCATCTCTTAGGCTGTACTTGCGTTAATTGCTAATTTGCCGTAAGAGCATCATTTGTATGCTTTCACTTTATTTTCACTTCTTCATCAGTCTTCCGTGCTGCTGCCACCATCTTGTTTTTCACCGATGTAGCCCGCTGAATATTCTATAAAAGGCAGAAGCCGGCATGCCTGACAATAGCATGAAATTTTATTTAACCCGAGTATTATGATGAGGTATGTATTCTTAATCATTGGTACGTAATTCGTTCTGACTGTTATTATTCAGAATAAAGGAAATAAATACTTGTTAAGACCGATGGATTTTAAATCTTTTTTGTGTTCTGTTTCTCCTTTTTGAGTATATTTGCCCCTTGCATTTTACGACTGTCTTTTGTTCAGTCTGCATGTTTTAGATAAAAAGTCGGCGTCCGGAAACCAAAGAACAAAGGTTCGCTTTCGCGCACCTTTTCTCGCCATGACATAGTACAAGCAAGCTTGCCTCTGTTCATTTGGCTTAACGAAAACGTTCTTCTTGCGTCCGCTGACAAAGTTTTTGGTAAAAGATTAAAGGATAAATTTATGAAAAAGAAAAAGTACGAATGCCCAAGTGTTGTTGTTACGAATGTATCATTTTCAATCATGTCTGGCTCTGGAGGATACGATCCCTATGACCCGTATTATGCATCTACGGATTTTTCAGAGGGAGAGCCGGTTGCAAATACAAGTTTGTGGTAATGTACAAAACCATACTCCAAAAAAAGGAGGAGATAAGAATGGAATCAAAAGAGAATGAATATAATCCATATGAAGAAAGACGGTAAGGAGGATGAGCAGGCTGTCGAGAAGAAGTATCGTTGGGATGAAGAGAACCGCCTCTTGGCAAGTGATGAAAACGGCTTTGTCGCCAACTATTGGTATGATGCCGATGGTGAGCGTACCGTGAAGTCAAGCGGTGAGGGTGAATAAAAATAGAATAAAGGTGAGAGAAGAGAATGATTGAACATGACATATCAATTATCTTCTCTTACCGTTTAAGTTAATCTATATGAAATATATATTATTTATCGCATTTGTAATATGTGTGCTGTCTGTAAGTTGTAATAACACTAAATATCGCACTTTCTCTGAGTTAGACAAATGCATTCAAGACACATTATTAAAACAGAACAGTGATATTTATGGGTGCTATCCCGACTTAATCGATTTTACTGGAAGTTACAAAATCATTCACAAAACTTTCGGACCATGGACTTATAGACTGACAGTCTTAAATGTTGTGACAGGAAAATCATATGGCTTTGCATATAATACCCCTACTCCTTTTATAATTACCACAAATGAAATAATACACCCAAAGAGATACAATATACTTACTCTTGGCATTGAACCTACAGATACGTTTGTCGTTGTTAGTATAAATTAAAAATACTTGAGTTTTTTTATTCACATTAAAGTTCAATAGGACTCACTAAAAGTGGATGAATGCTAAGAACAGAAAGGGACAAGGGTTGTCTCTTTTGGTGTCTGCTCTTGTCCCTCTATGCAGTCATACAGTTTGGTAGTATTCAAAATAACTATTATTATAAAGTAATGAATAAAAGTTTTACGGCAATGGCTGTTCTATTGTCTTAATAACAGTCCTGCCCTCCTTATCAAGGAAATACCATCGTAGTGCATGGAACGGCTGTCCTTGATGCGTTACACCCCGATAGGTAATATGTAGTTTCCATCCGGAGAAGTCGGCTTTGGGAATATTGGAGAATAGTGCCGACCTCCATTCGGCATTCACTCTCATCTGCCTGTCTATAAGGCTCATCACCTCATTGTCTCGTGGGTCAAAGCGTTCCATGTTGTGTGTCCGTTTCATGATGGTGTCCGACACTTGCCGCATGGCATTCATCATGATGCGCTTGTCCTCCGGTGAAAGATAATACAAGCCGAAAGCCGAGTCAGGCTGTGCAACTTCCTCGATGATCAGTTTGTCGGGATAGTCAGCCGCCATCTTCAAGTGTTCAACCGCCGTCCGCCTGGCTCTGTCCCTGCCGGATTGACAGGAACAAAGCGAGAGGACGCAGATGCATAGCAACATCAGGGAAAAGAATGGTTTTCTCATAGTCATATCCTCCCGAAACTAAATCATGTTTACCCGGTCCTTCTGTTGCGAGAGAGCCAGCCGCTTGTAATAGAGCACCCCCATCTTCCCGGTAAAACTCCAAGGTCTGTTGGGTGATACCCTCCTCACATATCTCCCTTGCTTCCTCCACCGTCACGTTATGTCCTCCGATATTTCTCCGGATAGAGAACTTGCACGGATTCGATTCATTGCGGTAGTTGGCGCAGTTGTAGGTACGCTGCCCTATATGGATGTCACCGCCACATACCGGGCATTTGGCGATGCGTGATTCCAAGACTGTCTTACCGTCGTCGGTCAGTCGCACCACGGACGAGAACGCCTTGTGCTCGTTGGTGGCAAGCCCATCGAGGGCCAGGAAATGTTAAAGATGTGACCATTGACTCATTTGCTTGCCTTGAAATTTGCATGAGCAAAGGAATAAGAACGACTTTGTTGTCGTTAATAATGTGTGTTTACACAAAATAAACGAATAGCAATATGGAAATCCGTAGAGATAAATATCTGGATATACTTATTCACAGTTGTGGGAACGGGTTGATAAAAGTGATAACAGGAATGCGCAGAAGCGGCAAGTCATACCTGTTGTTCACCCTTTTCAAGAACTACCTCATAAAACAAGGAGTGAAAGAAGACCATATCATAGGGGGTGAACTTGGAGAACCGACTGAATAAAAGTTTGAGAGACCCTGACGCATTACTTCAATACATAGACAGACGCCTTTCATCAGACGGTCAATATTATGTTATGCTGGATGAAATACAGATGGTCAGCGAATTTGAGGATGTATTGAACTCATTTCTAAGCATAAGAAATGTGTATGTGTTTGTGACAGGCTCTAATGCAAAATTCCTGTCTAATGATGTAATCACTGAGTTTCGCGGACGAGGAGATGAAATACATGTGCGTCCATTGACATTCAAAGAAGTCGCAGATTTCCGTGATGACTATTCGCAAGATATGATTCGTGAATATATGCTATATGGAGGATTGCCACAGGTCGTTTTAGAAAACGATGTCAACAAGAAAGTAAGTTATCTGGAACATCAGATGGAGCATACTTATTTGCGTGATATAAAAGAGCGGTATGGAGTTCGTCAGGATAGCGATTTGTCAGAACTTGTGGACATCATGGCCTCATGTGTGGGAGGACTGACCAATCCTCCAAAGATTGCAGACACTTTTAAAAGTGTAAAGAAGAGTAGCATTTCGGTGGATACCATACGCCTCTACTTGGAATATATGGAGGATGCGTTCGTGTTGGAACGTGTCACTCGTTATGATATTAAAGGAAGAAAATACATAGATTCGCCGTTTAAGTATTACTTTGAGGATTTGGGGCTGAGAAATGCCAGAATGGGATTTCGACAAGTTGAACCGACACATATGATGGAGAACATGCTCTACAACGAGCTTCGTGCTATTGGAATGAAGGTGGATGTAGGACAGGTGTTTACCGAAGAGAAACGCGAGGATGGTTCACGTCAGCGCAAGACGCTGGAAATCGATTTCGTCTGCAACCGTGGCTATGAGCGGGTGTATATCCAATCGGCATATGCGATGGAAACAGAAGAAAAACGGGAGCAAGAACTGGCGTCATTACGTAAACTTCGCGACGGATTTCGCAGAATCGTAATTGTCAATGGGCTACAACCTACCTACATGAATGAAGAAGGCGTGTATATTATAAATCTTATGAATTTTTTGCGCGACCCGGGGAAATACATGGAGGAGAGAGTATAAAACCATAATATTCTTAAACACAAATCATTGGACTTCCATTCTTAATTCGTGCTGCTGTCAGTCAGATTGTATTCAGCTTTATCGAAGATGTAGCGGGCGACATTGGAAATAACTGAATACAAGCTGACGGCAGTAGTGTGGAAGAAGGATGAAGAGATGGCAATCAACCTTATATGTATAATCAGGGTTCTAATGATTCAAGATAAAATATTATAACAGCCACTATTCAGTGACCCAAACCCACAGGAAAATCCTATGTGCCGGTATTTTCAGGCTATTGAATAATCTGTTTATGAATATCGGCAATTGACACATACTCGCGACGACCGCAGGAAGACGCCTGTTACGTTAACATTTTTATGTTAACAGTGTTCACGAATGCCACATTGGTCAACCGTCTGATTTCCAGTGCGTTGCCAAACGGGCTTTCCGGGCGTCCGAAACATACCGTTTCAGCCTATGATACAGGCTCTTTCGCAGCTCCAAAGAGGCTGTTTCACGTCACGGTATGGTACATGCGGTGAACCGAATAAATGAGAGCGTTTTTAAGTTGCATATTTGTAAGTATGGCAGAATGCAGATATTCATAATATGTTTTTATGTCATGGTTATGACAATTTGCTTTCCGGCAGTATTGTTTGTATACTTATACTGTACAGAAAAAGTTGTTTCATATATAATAATATCTAAATTTATATACATCCGTAATCGGACACTCTTTTTGTCCGGTTGCCGGATGTTTGTTTCATGTAAGGCAATTGTCGGTTGTCCGCAGACCAACATGTATGGCGGCAGAACATAATCGGGATAAAGTATGATGGCAGATCCGGCTTTAATGCAACATGTCTAATTTCCGGCAGAATCCGGATTGTTAGCTTTTGTCAACGCCTTGACACACTCTGCTTTCAGACGTTCCGAAGGTGTGCTGATTATAATATATTTCAAGAGCGTGGCGTTTTCCTTCATGCAGATATCGGTTATGAGACTGCACGCTCTTTCCGGAGGACATCCCATTTGCTGCAGTTCCTCGAGACCTTCGATGATTAATGTCGGATGCATCAGAATGTATTTGCAAAGCGAATGGATATAGATTCTTTTGAAATGCTCCGTGTCCATATCATTAAGATAATGTATGGCTTGCGCATATACCCATAGTGAGTCACGGCATGCCTGCATGTCGTACCGGTCGGATGTGCTTGTATTAATCCTGTCCCAACAGTATATCGGTGTCTCGTCTACGGTGAAGTGTTTTAAGTTTTTACCCAGCATTATGTTGAATGGAAAGTCGTTTTGTTTTCTCGTGGAGTAGAAGTAGAGCCCCTGCTCTTGTGCGAACTGTCTTTTCACCATTTTACTCCACGGTCCCACAAATCCGTATCTCATCCTGTTGTCGTATTTTTGTGGATCGGACTTCCATTTCATGCACAGTTCTGCCACTTTGTCCGCCGTGCTTTTGTGACTCCCTTTTCCGGTGGGAGGGAAAAACACGGCGTCGTATGTTTCATTACATGCGTAACGGTCAAGAACCGTGCCTAATGATGGTAAAAAATAATCATCCGCATCAGCAAACATCAGCCATCGCCCACGCGCCGCTCTCATCGCGTCGTTCCGTGCCGCACCGCCTCCTCCGTTCGTGTCGCGGCATAAGAGACGCGCTTGCCGTGTCCTGTTCCCGCAACATTGTCGGACAGCCTTCAGCTCATCTTGCCGGCTTGCGTCGTCCACCACTATAATTTCAGTGTCGTCGCGTGACGGAATGGTGTCAAGCAGGCGTTGGAGCAGTCCGGATGTGTTATAATGCGGGATTATTATGGAAAAAGCAGGCGCTTCGGACGTTGGTTTATCAAGTATCTGGGGTGTCATGTCTCGTTAAATTGTATGTTATGTCGATAAATCCATTCAGTGTCTATTCTGTCTGTATGCTTGTACAGCCTGATGCAGAGTGTCGTTAATGATGTCGGCTTCACTCCTTTTCGGGTATTTTCTTAGCATGTGCTCTTTTGCCAGTATGCCAAGCTGGCGTGCCGCATCCGGGTTTTCGAGCACGAATGCCATATGTCGTGCCATCCCCTCAATGTCACCCTCCTCAACCAGAAATCCTGTCTTGTGATGGATTACAATGGTCGGAATGTCACTGTGTCTGGTTGAGATGACCGGCACTCCTGCTGCCTGTGCCTCCATGATGGCGACGGGTGAGCCTTCCGAGTCACCGTCGTGTGCCGTAATGGAATGCTGCACATAGGCGCGGGCGTGCATGAGCAGCTCGCGGAATTTCTCCTGAGTGATTCGTCCGGGGAATGCCACCTGACGGTCTATTCCCAAAAAACGGCACAGTTGCATGGTGTAATACAACAGTTCGCCTGAACCTGCCATGATCAGCTGTGCCTCCGGATGTTGCTTGCATATACGGGCAAAAGCCAATAATAACGCTTGTGGACATTTCTTGTATACAAATCTGCCGCAGAACACAAGGAGCGGTCTGTCTGACTGTCCCTGTATCTCATAAAAAGATTCTTCCGGCAGACATGGCGAGTATACCAGCTTCTCCGGCGGACAGCCCGCCTTAACCAGACGGTCGGAAAGGAAGTGGCTTACCGAGATGACGGACGTAGCGTATGCGAAGAGCTGCCGGTAGACTTCCTTATGCTGTTCCACCACTTTCCTTTTAGTGATGTCATATCCATGAAAGCACGGCACTAAGGGCACACTGGCTTTCTTGCATACTGACAGCATGGCTGCCGCAGCAGGACCGAATTCGGCAAACACCACGTCAAAACGTTCTTTCTGTATCCATCTTGCGAGCAACCTGTCGTAAGGAGAGAGACCGTTTCTTGTGCGCCGTCTCAAACTGTAAGCCATCCTCCACAATGGCAATGTTAATCTCGTCCATGCGCTGTCGCGGTGTCTGCTCAGCCAGTCTTTCATGTCGTTGACCAGTATTACATCACCCGAGATTATTTTCACGTGTGAGTATACGAATGTCGGTGTGCTGGCTACTATGTCTACAACAAGTACGCGGAGTGTCTTGTCGGGTTGCGTGTCCGTTCTGGTATTTGCCAAGTCTGAAACCATATTGTGATGTGTAAAATATATTAATGTGCAAAGATAATGCAAACGAGTGCAATGAGAGCTTGCTCTTACATTGCCGAGTGCAGCTTATCTTATTCAAAGATAATGCAAGGCGAGTGCAGCAGCAAGGCGGTGAAACGCAGTTTTACCAGGCTTGATATTGCCGAGCCGAAGCTTGTCTTATGCAAAGATAATGCAAGGCGAGTGCAGCAGCAAGGCGGTGAAACGCAGTTTTACCAGGCTTGATATTGCCGAGCCGAAGCTTATCTTATGCAAAGATAGTTATTTAATATATTGAATAAGCGCATATTACATTAATATTAACAAAATAATGATTATTGGATTTATGTGACTGTAGCAAGGTCTTCAACAATTCATGACAGACAGTTGTCGTCTTTGTATGTTTGTGTGGAAAAGAGGTAACCGCCAGCGGTAATCGTGTAATTGATTGTATTGGTGATGTGTCATTTTGTAATTAAATTTCTATAGTTTTCTTTCTATATTTCGGTTTTTATTATTTATCTTTGCATCTGTTAATATAAAAACGGATATATATGAGCAAACTGATAAAACCTGAAGGATATAAGGCACTGCTTGATATGAAACGCACGGAGCAGGGGATAAAACTTATAAAGGATTTTTTTCAAGAGAATCTTTCTACTGAGTTGCGCCTCAGCCGTGTCACAGCACCGCTCTTCGTCTTGAAAGGTCTCGGAATAAACGACGATTTGAACGGAGTGGAACGTCCTGTCACGTTCCACATAAAGGATCTTGGTGAGGCGGAGGCTGAGGTGGTCCATTCGCTGGCAAAGTGGAAACGGCTCACTCTGGCGGAATATGGCATAGAGCCGGGATACGGAATCTATACCGACATGAATGCCATACGCGCGGATGAGGAACTGGACAACCTGCACTCGCTTTATGTGGACCAGTGGGACTGGGAAGCTGTGATAACATCCTGCCAGCGCAATGTCGGGTATCTGAAGAATGTGGTGGAGCGCATTTATTCAGCCATCCTACGCACAGAGTATCTCACGTGTGAGACCTATCCGGAGCTGAAACCGTTTCTGCCGGAGAAGATACACTTCATACATAGTGAGGATTTGCTCGGAATGTATCCGTCTCTTTCTCCGAAGGAACGAGAGGATGAGATATGCAGGAAATATGGTGCGGTGTTCCTTATGGGTATAGGCGGAAAACTGTCGGACGGGAAGAAGCACGACGGACGCGCACCCGACTACGACGACTGGTCTACGCCTACAGACGACAGGCATGCCGGTCTGAACGGTGACATACTGATATGGTATCCGCTGTTGGGCCGTTCTTTTGAATTGTCTTCAATGGGAATAAGAGTAGACAGGGAGGCGTTGCTGCGCCAGCTTGCTCTTGAAGGCAAGGAGGACAGAGCGCAATTGTATTTCCACCGTCAGCTGCTTGGCGGGAAACTGCCGCTCAGCATTGGCGGAGGTATAGGGCAGAGCCGTCTGTGCATGCTGCTGCTTCACAAGGCTCACATAGGTGAGATACAGGCAAGCATATGGCCTGAGGATATGCGTGAAGAGTGCCGTGAGGCAGGTATGCCGCTCATTTAACCAGAATCATCAGGCTTAACACGTATTTTGTGCTGCTGTCATACGGATTGGTTTCTGCTTTTATCGTAGATTTGGATGACAACATCGGTAAAACATGAAAGACAATATGACGGCAGCAGAGAGCCGGGGAAATGAGTGGCTGGCAATAAAATGTGGATTTTATGATTGGCTTGCCAATGCCCGATTTTTATGTGGAGACAAGGAAAACACCTGCTGTTTATGTATGGTGTTTGTACGATATAATATGAGAAAAACAGCAGAAACGTATGCGTCGTTGCGTCGTTTCTGCTGTCTTTTATCATGTCGGCTGTTTGTCAGGCAAGCTCAAGATTGAGTGTGGCGCACATTTTGTCGACGATGGGGTTTTTCTTTCTCATTTCATCGAACATCTCTTTAGGTGTGAGCATCGGGCCGACTTCCTCAGCCTTTGCCAGCTTCAGCTCTATCTGTATGTTTCCGTTGTGCAGGGCTTCTGCCAGCGTAGCGCGTATCCGCCCTTTTATCTCATTCACCTGATCGAGCAGGTTCTGATTGTCTACAGTAAGCTCAATGTTGGGATGTCTGGTGATGCGTGGTGTCATGTTGCGCATGCGTGACGCAAGACCTATCATCTTTGGCGGCATCCGCTTGCACATGGATAGCCATTGCAGTTCGAGAAAGTCCTGGTCGAAAGTCTCGTTCTCGTCTTTGTTTTTTACCTCCGGTTCCTTTACGGCTTTTATTTCGGTTTCCGCTTTTTTTATTCCGGCAAAAGTTATTCCGATGTTGTCAAGCTTCAGTTTTTTTGTCATCGGATTCGGTTTGACAGACTCTTCCGCTGTCGGCTCACTGGCAATGGTAGCCGCTTCAGCAGTCCGTTCTGTCTTATAACTGAGCTTTTTCCCCGCCACAGCCACCTGCTGAGCCGCTTTTGGACGGGACATGACAATGTTCTTAAACAGGGATTTCAGTCGCTTGGGGCTACGCCCCGCGCCCGGTGTGTCGTCGTCGGGCTGCGTTATTTGTGCCACCTGTATGAGTGTCAGTTCTACAAGCAGCCGTTTGTTGCTGCTCTGACGGTAGTTGATGTCACACTCGTTCATTATCTTCAGTGCCTTGTATAGGAATTTCACCGGACATTTAGCCGCCTGTTCCACGTATTTCTGTCGCTGCTTCTCGCTTGCTTCGAGCAGAGTGACAGTCTGCTTGTCCTTAGCCATAAGCACGTTGCGCATGTGTGCGGCAAGACCTGTTATGAGGTTGCCTCCGTCAAATCCTTTGGCAATTATGGAGTTGAGCAGCATCATTATGTCTGTCACCTTGTTCTCGAAAGCAAGGTCGGTGATGCGGAAATAGTTGTCGGAGTCAAGCTCATTGAGGTCTTCTATTATCTTCTGATACGTGATGTTGCCCTGACTGTAGCTCGCTGCCTGGTCGAATATCGACAGTGCGTCGCGCATGCCTCCGTCCGCTTTCTCTGCTATGAGTGCAAGAGCTTCCTCCTCATAAGTTATACCTTCCTTCTCAGCCACCATTTTCAGATGGTCGATGGTGTTCTGTACGGTCATCCGTTCAAAGTCGTATATCTGGCATCTGGAGATGATTGTCGGCAGAATCTTGTGCTTCTCTGTCGTGGCAAGAATGAATATCACATGTGCGGGAGGTTCCTCAAGAGTCTTCAGAAATGCGTTGAACGCTGCGGTGGACAGCATGTGCACCTCGTCTATGATGAACACCTTGTAGCGTCCCACCTGCGGTGGTATCCGTGTCTGGTCCATAAGCGACTTGATGTTTTCCACAGAGTTGTTGCTCGCGGCGTCAAGTTCGAAGATGTTGTATGATCTCTGTTCGTTGAAGGCACGGCAACTCTCGCACTCGTTGCAAGCCTCTCCTTCGGCGGTGGGGTGCATGCAGTTTATTGCCTTGGCGAATATTCTGGCACATGTGGTCTTGCCGACACCTCTCGGACCGCAGAACAGGTAGGCGTGTGCAAGCTTACCGCTCTTTACCGCGTTTTTCAAAGTTGTGGTGAGAGCGGATTGCCCTACAACCGAGTCAAACGTTGCCGGTCTGTATTTTCTTGCCGAAACAATGTATTCTTCCATACGGTTAGTGAAAATATTTTATTTGTTTTTATATGTCGTATTCTGTTTTTTTATTGTATTCATTCAGTGCAAATGCGATGCGGGCTGTCGCAGTGCTGACTTGCTTTTTATTGTCGAACCGCCGCTTATCTTATGCAAAGATAATGCAAATGAGTGGAAAGAGAGCTTGCTCTTAATTTCCCGAGTGCAGCTTATCTTATGCAAAGATAATGCAAGATGAGTGCAACGTCAAGACAGGAAAACGCAGTTTTACTGGGCTTGACACTGCCGAACCGATGCTTATCTTATGCAAAGATAGTGAAAGGCTGGCGCATTGCAAATTAAAAAGTGTTGTTTTTTCTATATTCGCAGATATTGTACTGTATACGGTATTATGCCAAATCAGAAGAGGAAAAATAAATAACTGATTCTTTATAATCTGATGCTATAGATATGGATTACATCTGAGAACCGTTATAATATCGGTTAATTTGGAAAGGCAGCTTATACATATTATATATATAACCGTTTTATGTAAAGTTATATTTTTTTTTACATCATAACTGGTCAAAAATGATTTTTTTTAATTAAGTTTGCATCCAAATAATCATTAATGAAACGTTTAGTACCAATAATCAATCTCATCGGACACTATAAATATGTCATTACGATAGTAGTGGGAGTGTTGGTCGTGGGCTTTCTTGACGAGAACAGTTTCGTCAGGAGGGTGCAGCTCGAATTGCAGATAAGCGATATGAATGCGGAGATTGAGAAATACCGCTCCATATACGAGTCTGACTCAAAACAGCTCAGAGAACTGAGGACAAATCCTGAAGCCTTTGAGAAAATTGCCCGCGAGCGTTATTTCATGAAAGCCGACGATGAGGACATATATGTGCTGAGCGATGACAGTAAACCGGAAACAGATAACGATGAAACAGTTGAGTAGGACTCAGAATATAATATTCCTTGTCGGAGGAGTGCTGATGGTGGTTGGAGCAGGATGCTTCGCCTTTATGTGGCAGCAGGAAGTAATGTGCTGGATATATCTTGCAGGTGCTGTGATGTTCGCTACAATGCAGATGATGCAGACATATGAAGGCAATAATATCACTGTGAGGAGGCTCAAGAAAATAATGACAACGGCAGACATATTCTTTGTACTGTCCGGTATTCTTATGGTTGATAATGCATACAGGTTCATGCAACAGGTATTCACAAACTATGTGGCGTATTTCCAGTATGTGTTCAACAAGTGGGTGTTGCTTCTCCTTGTGGCGGCTGTCCTTGAGATATATACAATGCACCGCATTTCTGCAGAGTTATCCAAAGAATGACAGTATGCTGAAAAAAATCTATAAAAGATAACCTATATCATTTAAATAGAGTAAAAAAAAACTTGAACTTCAATAATACATATTATCTTTGATTCCGCAGATGTAAAACCGCTGATTCTATGAACAAATTGATATCTTACTTTTTATTTATTGTGCTTTTTTCTTCTTGTGCGAACACATACGATATTCAAGGCACATCAAATGTTTCTACACTGGATGGAAGGATGCTTTATCTGAAAGTCCTTAAAGACAACGAATTCAAGAGTCTTGACTCATGCGATGTGGTGCACGGGCAGTTCAGATTCTCTGGAACGTTCGATTCTGTGTGTATGGCAAACATCTTTATGGATGAGGAAAGCATTTTGCCGCTTGTTCTTGAAGACGGAGATATAACAATAAAGCTGAACACCACACAGCAGACTGTCAGCGGAACACCACTCAATGACGAGCTTTTCAAGTTTTTCAGCAAATACAGCCAGCTCAATAACCAGAAAGCCGAACTGCTCCATACGCACGACAGGGCGATAATGGACGGCAAGGACATGGATGAGGTAAATGCGAAGCTGATGGTAGAGGCGCAGAAACTTTCTGTGCAGGAAGACAAGCTTATCACCACATTTGTGACAGAGAACTTCAACAATGTGCTTGGACCGGGTGTGTTCTTCATGGTCACTGCCGGACAGCGTTATCCGGAACTGACTCCATGGATAGAGGACATCATGAGCAAGGCAACCGATAAGTTCAAGAATGATGCGTATGTAAAGGACTATTATCGCAAGGCTCAGGAAAACCAGGCGATAATGAACGGTATGAAGGACGCGCCTGAGGCAGAGGCTGCCGTGTCTGAAACGCCTGCGCCGGACGCGGCTCCTACACCCAACGAACTGGCTAAACCGGCAGACAAAAAATGAAAACACTGATATATGGCGGCATAATCGTTAACGAAGACAGGAGCCATTACGGCTCGCTGGTGATGGAGAACGATGTTATTGCCGAGGTAATAGAAGGTAAGGAAATCCCCTGTGGCAACTATGATAGGAAGATAGATGCCACAGGGCTTTTTGTCTTGCCCGGGGTGATAGATAGCCATGTGCATTTCCGCGAACCTGGTCTTACTGCAAAGGCTGACGTTGGTACGGAAAGCGAGGCTGCGGCATACGGAGGGGTCACGACGTTTTTTGATATGCCCAACACTGTGCCTCAGACGACATCTGTTGATGCTCTCGACGCTAAGTTCAGAATTGCGAGGGAGAAAAGCCATGTGAACTACAGTTTCTTCTTCGGGGCTACCAACAGCAATGCAGATGCATTGCAGACGCTCGACCGCCATGTCGTGCCGGGTGTGAAACTGTTTATGGGGGCAAGTACAGGCAATATGCTCGTTGACAGCGACGACTCTTTGCACAAGATATTCAGTAATGCCACAATGCCGGTAATGGTGCATTGTGAGGATACCGGCATGATAAATGCCAATATGACTGAGGCAAAGTCGCGCTACGGCGATGATCCTGATGTGGCTCTGCATCCGCTTATCCGCAGCGAGGAGGCATGTTACGCCTCGTCATCACGTGCCGTCCGGATGGCGCGTACTTACGGCACACGACTGCACGTGGCTCATGTCAGTACGGCGAAAGAGCTTGAACTGTTCGGTCATGACGGCAACATCACTGCCGAGGCAGTCATTGCCCATCTGTTCTTCAGCGATGAGGACTATGCCCGTCTTGGCACAAGGATAAAGTGCAATCCGGCTGTAAAGACCGCCTACGACCGCAGCGAGCTGCGCAAAGCCCTTTCTTCAGGAGCCATATCCACCGTAGGTACTGATCATGCTCCGCATCTTCTCAAAGACAAGGAGGGCGGATGTGCGCGTGCCGCATCAGGTATGCCGATGATTCAGTTCTCGCTTGTCACGATGCTCGAACTTGTCGATAATGGTGTGCTGGACATGGAACGGCTTGTCAGGCTGATGTGTCATAATCCGGCGGATATATTCGAGGTGAGAGGCAGAGGTTATCTGCGCAAGGGTTATAAAGCCGATATCGTGCTCGTCGGTCGCGACCGCAGGTGGACTGTGACCGGTGATACGGTCAGAAGCAAGTGCGGATGGAGTCCGATGGAAGGGCATGCATACGACTGGCGTGTGGTGAAGACAATCTGTAACGGACAGGTTGTCTACGATGACGGAACGTTCTATGACAACATTCGCGGTGAACAGGTGATGTTCAGATGACAGCATTGTTTGAATATAATATAAACGATGTCAGACCCTACATAAACTGGGTTTATTTCTATCATGCGTGGGGACTGTCCGGTAAACCGGCAAGTGAGAAGGCTGCATTGCGCTCAGAGGCGGAGACGATACTTGCTGGTTTGGGTGATCTTTATCACACGCATGCCGTTTTCGGTCTGTTCCCTGCCAACAGTGACGGCGACGACATTATAATAAACGGAGTACGCCTTCCTTTCCTGCGGCAGCAAAACCGTAAGGCGGATGGTGAACCTAACCTGTGCATGGCAGACTTTATCCGTCCTCTGTCGTCCGGAGTATCAGACAGAATAGGTGTTTTCGCTACATCTGTCGATGCGGGAATGGAGAAATATCATGGCGATGACGACTATCTGAAAATGATGTCGCAGACGTTGGCTGACCGTCTTGCTGAGGCAACGGCAGAGAAACTGCACGAAGACGTGAGACGTCGTTACTGGGGATATGCAGAGCATGAGAATCTGTCTGTCAGTGAGATGCTGAATGCCGGATATTGCGGAATACGCCCTGCGGTGGGCTATCCTTCAATGCCGGACATGAGTCTGAATTTCATTCTGTCAGAACTTGTCGATATGCCTAAGATAGGAATACGTCTGACCGAAAGCGGAGCTATGCAGCCTCATGCGTCTGTATCGGGTCTGATGCTGGCACATCCCAAGGCTGTCTACTTTGATGTCGGACACATTGGTGAAGACCAGTTGCGCGACTATGCGTTACGCCGCGGCATACCGGTAAGGATGATGCGCCGTTTTCTTTCAGCCTGTTTGTGATATATAAGAAGTGTTGATTATATAAAAGTGATTTTATAGTGATAGCCAGGATATATATATTTATTGTATTGGCAATAGTGTTGCCAGATGTCTACTTGTATGTCCGCTATCTGCGACACCGTACCGATCTCGGAGTCTTCCAGCATATGTTGTGGTGGGTTCCGGGCATAATCATGACGGCATATACAGTCGGTCTCTCGCTCATAAGAGATTTCGCACCTGGCAATATGATGTGGCTCAATGTCTATCTGTTCATGTGCGGTCTTGTCATAGTGCCCAAACTGCTGTTTGTCACATGCTCATCCGTCGGGCTTCTTTTGCGGCGGCTGTTCTCGCTTAGGCGCAACTGGGGTAACTTCGTTGGCATAGTGCTCGTGCTTTTCTCTTTATACATGCTCATCTACGGTTCCACTGTAGGTGTCCGCAAGTTCACTGTCAGACATGTCAGTCTCTATTTCGACGATCTTCCTCCGGCTTTCGACGGATACAGGATAGTGCAGTTCACCGACCTCCACGCCGGTTCTGTAGAGGCGGAGGTCCTCGAACGCACTGCGGAGACCATCAACTCGCTTGATGCCGATGCTGTGGTCTTTACCGGTGACTTGCAGAATATGCTGCCGGACGAACTCCGCCATTATGGCAGAGAATTGTCTTCGCTGAAGGCAAAAGACGGAGTGTTCTCTGTGCTCGGCAATCATGACTACAGCTTATATGTGAAAGCCGATACTTCTGTCTGCAATGCCAACGAGCGCAGGCTCATCGCTCTTGAGCGCGGTTATGGCTGGACGCTTCTTATGAACGAGCACAGAGTTATACGCCGAGGTTCCGACTCCATCGTCATTGCAGGTGAGGAAAACGGAGGCAAAGCCCCTTTCCCTAAAAAATCCGACCTTAAAAAGACGCTTGCAGGAGTATCGTCTGACGCCTTCATCGTGCTTCTCCAGCACGACCCTTCCGCATGGCGACGCTACATATTGCCATGTTCGGATGTACGCCTCACACTCAGCGGTCACACACATGGCGGACAGATAAGCATGTTCGGCTATCGTCCCACGCAGCTTTCAGGCACAGAGGACAGCGGACTATACCGTGAAGGCAACCATTTCCTGTACGTATCTACAGGCGTAGGCGGTCTGGTGCCGTTCCGGTTCGGGGTCACTCCCGAAATAGTTGTTTTAACTTTGCATAAAATAAAGTAAACAATAAAGTCATACATGAAGTATTTATATCGAGTCTATCAGCTGTGCGTCGCACTTCCCCTTATCGCAGTTCTTACAGTGCTTACTGCCGTTACGGTGATTATAGGATGTCATGTCGGTAACGGACATTTCTGGGGCTATTATCCCGGAAAGTGGTGGTCGTGGTTCATTGTCCGCATCTTGCTTCTTCCGGTTAAGGTGGAAGGACGTGAGAATCTCGACAAGAACAGTTCTTATGTGTTCGTTTCCAATCATCAGGGAGCGTTTGACATCTTTCTCATTTACGGATTCCTCGGACGCAATTTCAAGTGGATGATGAAACGCCAGTTGCGCAGTGTTCCGTTTGTAGGAAAGGCGTGCGAGGCTGCCCACCACATATTTGTGGACAAACGCGGTCCGAGCAAGATACGCGAGACCTACGACAAGGCGCGCGACACTCTTAAGGACGGCATGTCGCTCGTTGTATTTCCGGAAGGAGCGCGCACGTTCACCGGTCATATGGGCGTGTTCCGCCGTGGTGCGTTCATGCTTGCCGATGAGCTGCAGCTGCCTGTCGTGCCTCTCACCATCAACGGTTCGTTCAACGTCATGCCCCGCACCCGCGACATGAAATGGGTCCGCCGCCATTCCTTACGTCTGACCATTCATAAGCCAATCATGCCGATGGGGCAGGGACCGGAAAACATACGCCACGCGGAAGAGACAAGCTATGATGCCGTGATGTCAGGGCTTGTGCCGGAGTATCAGGGCACGGTGGAGAATCCTGATCAGTGACCCGACTGGCGGTAAAAGCCTTGGTGACGCACAGTTTATTTCATAATATAAACTTATTTTATGACGCTACAGCCACATACTATGGTTTTTTTTGTGTAAGTTTGCAGTGTCAACAAGAAGGATATTAGGATGAGTCACAGTGACAGTGTAATAATTATACCTACATACAACGAGAAAGAGAACATCGAGAAAATAATCAGGGCGATATTCGCTCTTGAGAAATTCTTCCATATACTTGTTATAGATGACGGCAGTCCGGACGGCACTGGGGCAATCGTCAGACGGCTTATGGATGGAGAGTTTTCCGACCGCCTTTTCATCATTGAGCGTTCCGGAAAGCTCGGACTGGGCACTGCTTATATCACAGGATTCAAATGGGCACTGCGTCACGACTACGAATACATCTTTGAGATGGATGCCGATTTCAGCCATGACCCTGCCGATTTGCCGCGCCTTTATGCCGCGTGCCACGATGAGGGCTACGATCTTGCCATCGGTTCGCGCTACGTTAGCGGTGTCAATGTCGTTAACTGGCCTATAAGCCGTGTGCTCATGAGCTATTTCGCGTCACGCTATGTGCGTTTCGTCACAGGTTTCAAGGTGCACGACACCACAGCAGGCTTCAAGTGCTACCGCCGTCGTGTGCTCCAGACAATACCGCTCGATGAGGTGCGCTTCAAGGGATACGGATTTCAGATTGAGATGAAATATACGGCGTATAAGATAGGTTTCAGGATAAAAGAGGTGCCGGTCGTTTTTGTGAATCGCCGTGAGGGGACGAGCAAGATGAGCGGAGGAATCTTCGGCGAGGCTTTCTTCGGCGTGATGCGTCTGCGCTGGGACGGCTGGTTCAGAAAATATCCGAAGATAGCAGAATAATGAAGATAAACGATATAAAGTCAGTATACGGCGCATTGCCGCAGTGCGGTGCCGTGCTTCAGGCTTTGTCGGGCGACTCTGTACGTACGCTTTTCCTGCAGGGACTTTCGGCTTCGGCTGCTCCCGTTTTGTTTTCAGCCATTGCAGAGAAACTCCGCAAGACAGTAGTGTTCATCCTTCAGGATGCTGACGAGGCAGGCTATTTCTATCATGACCTTACGCAGATAATGGGGCAGGACGACGTGCTTTTCTTTCCGTCCTCCTATAGGCGTGCGGTGAAATACGGTCAGCGCGACGCTGCAAACGAGATATTGCGCACTGAGGTGCTCAGCCGTCTGTCGCGCCGGAAGGAAGGGAAGAGGACTTCGTTATACATCGTCAGCTGTCCGGAAGCCGTGAGCGAGCTTGTCGTCTCCAAGACACGGCTCGACGAGCGCACGCTTACTCTTACAGCCGGACAGACCGTCGACCTTGTCGAGATACAGCGCATGCTGCGTGAGTTCGGCTTTTCTGAAGTCGATTATGTCTATGAGCCGGGACAGTTCGCCGTGCGCGGCAGCATAATGGATGTCTATTCCTTCAGTTCGGAATGGCCCTTCCGTATTGATTTCTTCGGCAATGAGATAGAAACAATACGCACGTTTGAAGTGCAGGACCAGCTGTCGCGCGACAGACGCGACACTGTAGAGATTGTGCCCGAACTGACACGCACGGCAGACGAAAAAATGCCTTTCACCTCGTTTCTTCCCCCCGACACGCTTCTTGTCGTTAAGGATATGCTTTATCTGCGCGAGACTGTCGGGCGTATATATCAGGAGGGTTTCTCGTCGCAGGCAATGACCGAGCGGCTCGAGGGAGCCACCGAGGCGGAGCAGGCTGAGATAATGCGCGACATGCGTCGCGACAACCAGCTTGTCAGCGGTACGCGTTTCTCAGAGGAGATGTCATCCTTCCGCCGCATAGAGATAGGTCATAACGCCACGGGCACGCCTGATGCCACCATCTCGTTCAACATCACTCCGCAACCGCTTTTCCACAAAAACTTCGATCTTCTCACCCGTTCGCTCGAAGACTACCGCCTTATGGGCTACAAGCTCTACATCCTTGCAGACAGTGAGAAACAGACAAAGCGTCTGCGCGACATCTTCGACAGCGACGAGATAAAGGCGCGTGACTATGACATAAAGTTCGAACCGGTGGACAGGACACTGCACGAGGGCTTCGCCGACAACGACCTGCGCGCATGCTTCTTCACCGACCATCAGATATTCGACCGCTTCCACAAGTACAGCCTGCGCAGCGACACGGCGCGCTCCGGCAAGATGGCTCTCACTATGAAAGAGCTTCAGGAAATGGAGCCGGGCGACTTCATCGTGCATGTGGACTTCGGCATAGGCAAGTTCGGGGGACTTGTCAGAGTGCCTGCCGGAGACACATACAAGGAGGCAATACGCATCATCTATCAGCGCGGCGACATTGTGGATGTGTCTATACACTCGCTTTACAAAATATCAAAATACCGTCGCAACGGAGCCGGAGACCCTCCACGCCTGAGCACCCTCGGCACCGGAGCGTGGGAACGTCTGAAAGAACGTACCAAGAAACGCATAAAAGACATAGCGCGCGATCTGATAAAGCTCTATGCCAAACGCCGTCATGAGAAAGGCTTTGCGTTCAGTCCTGACACGTTCATGCAGCATGAGCTTGAGGCAAGTTTCCTGTATGAGGACACTCCCGACCAGATAAAGGCGACGCAGGAGGTAAAGGCAGACATGGAGAGTCCGCGTCCCATGGACCGTCTGGTGTGCGGAGATGTAGGTTTCGGCAAGACAGAGGTGGCAGTGCGCGCCGCTTTCAAGGCGGCATGCGACAGCAAGCAGGTGGCAGTGCTCGTGCCTACCACGGTTCTGGCTTTCCAGCATTATCAGACCTTCCGCGACCGTCTGCAAGGGCTTCCTGTGCGCGTTGACTATCTCTCGCGTGCGCGTTCGGCAAAACAGACACGTCAGGTGACAGAAGACCTGAAGGCAGGAAAGATAGACATACTTGTGGGAACACACAAGCTTATAGGCAAATCGGTGGAGTGGCACGACCTCGGACTGCTTATCATAGATGAGGAACAGAAGTTCGGAGTGTCTACCAAGGAGAAGCTGCGCAAGCTCAAGACCAATGTGGACACGCTCACAATGTCTGCCACACCCATTCCGCGCACCCTGCAGTTCTCGCTCATGGGAGCGCGCGACATGAGCATCATGCGCACACCGCCTCCCAACCGTTATCCCATACAGACAGAGCTTGCCACTTACGGGCATGAGATAATAGCCGACGCCATAAACTTCGAGATGAGCCGCAACGGACAGGTTTATTTCGTCAACGACCGCATATCAAACCTGCCGGAAATAGCCAACCTCATACACAAATATGTGCCTGACGCACGTGTGGCGATAGGACACGGACAGATGAACCCCGACGAGCTGGAGAAGATTCTCATGGGATTCATGAACTACGACTACGACGTGCTGCTCTCCACCACAATCGTGGAGAACGGCATCGACATATCCAATGCCAACACGATAATAATAAACGACGCCCACCGCTTCGGTCTGTCAGACCTTCATCAGATGCGGGGAAGGGTGGGACGCTCCAACCGCAAGGCGTTCTGCTACCTGCTCGCGCCTCCCAAGTCGGTGCTCACACCGGAGGCGCGCCGCCGTCTTGAGGCTCTCGAGACATTCTCCGACCTCGGCAGCGGATTCAATCTTGCCATGCAGGACCTTGACATACGCGGTGCTGGCAATCTGCTTGGAGCCGAGCAGAGCGGATTTATGGAAGACCTCGGCTATGAGACCTATCAGAAGATTCTCAATCAGGCGGTCACCGAACTGAAGAACGACGAGTTCGCCGACATGTATGCCGAGGAGATTGCCGGAGGCAGACAGCTCACAGGTGACGACTTTGTGGAGGACTGCGCCGTGGAGAGCGACCTTGAGATGTATTTCCCCGACACCTACGTACCGGGCAGCAGCGAGCGCATGCTTCTCTACCGCGAGCTGGACAACATCGCCGACGACCGCGAGCTGGACGACTACCGGAAGAGACTCATCGACCGTTTCGGTCCTGTGCCGCATGAGGGAGAGGAACTCTTGCATGTGGTGCCGCTGAGGCGTCTCGGCAAACGCCTCGGATGTGAGAAGCTCATACTGAAGCAGGACAGCATGCGTATGCAGTTTGTCTCCAACACGTCAAGCGCCTACTACAAGAGCCGGGCTTTCGACAAGGTGCTACGTTACATTGCAGGCAATCCGCGACGCTGCAATCTGAAAGAAATCTCAGGCAAGCACATAATGATTGTCACTGGCGTAAGGACTGTGGGTGATGCCGTGGCGGTATTGCGCGAGATAGACTCCCAATAATGACATTTCCTGTAATCATTCTTCACTGAGCCTGTGCTGAAAAGGCTTCTTGTGACTGCATTGTAAAATGTTGTAAATTTAAATTTATATGATGAAAACTGATATAATCAAATGCCTCCTACCCATTGTCTTTGTCATCGTTCTGGCATGAGGATGTAAAGACAAACGTCAGCGGGCGATAGAGCTTAACGACAAGGGAGTGGAACTGATGATGACTTTAGTTCCGGACACACTGGAGATGGCTCTTGAATTGTTAGAAAAGGCTATAGCTACCGATTCCACTTTGATTACTCCTTACTTTAACAAGGCAAATTGTCTGATTAATCTGAATAGGAAGATGGAAGCTATCAGAACTTATGAGAGATATCTGCATATAACAGACAATGTTGAGGAAATTGCCAGTGTTCTGTTTAATGTGGGTAAGACTTATGACGGTATTGGTGACAGTATTAAGGCTGACGGTTACTACCGCAGGATTTTGAATATGGAATCCTTATTGATGAAGAATGCCAAAGGGAATCCGCATATGAAAATGTTTCTTATCATTATAAAACATTATATGCATATGGACAAGGAAGCAGAGGAGGAATTTAATATATTATATGAGAAACATAAAGCTGATGTTGATTCAATGACGTGGAATCGTTATCGTGAAGTATTGAAAGTGGATAGGATGTGTCATTACGTAGTACGTAGAATCCAGTGACAGCTTTTTATTGATGTAGTCCGCTACATCTTTGATAAAGCTTAATACAATCCGGCTGACAGCAGCAGCACGGAAGAAGGATGAAGAGCTGACAATAAGCCTTAAATGTGCAATCAGCATTAATGACCGATTTGGGTTTAATACTTCTTATACGGACGTGTCCCTGCGTTGACCGGCTTTTTCTGTTTTATGTCATAGTCGGTTATAGCCGGACGCCTTCCCTCGTTCACGATGGTCTGTGAGTATTTCCTGCCGAACCGGTTGGTGAAGACCACCTTTATGGTCTTGTATCTTCCGTTGGGCTTTGCCCTGAAGAGGTGTCCCGTCTTGCACATCTGTGCGGGCAGAGGTTTTGTGCGCATGAACATCTCATCGTCGTCGCTGGTCTGTTCCATGCGCCCCATGTACTTGCCGTCCTGATACCATGCCACGCGGCAATGAGGGTCCCAGTCCCATATGTTGGCAACTACATATTTGCTCTGCGTGCGGAACTCGCCTGGCTTGTAAAGCCGCATCTGGTAATCGTTCGGGCGGTTTGTCGCCTTGTAGCTCCATTTTATGGCTGTCCCGCTGATGTCGGCTATCAGATAGCCGTTGGGTGCTCCGCAGCGGTTCATGTTGCTTGTCCACCATGCTCCGCACGCGGCTCCGATGTTGTGCTGGTAGAGTCGTTCGGTCACCTCCACGTTCTCGTAGAAATGAGTGTGCCCGCAGAACACGTGCACGTTGCGTCCGGCAAGCACCTCCTTCAGCTCTTCGGCATTTGTTATGTTGTCCTGCTTCTCGTTGGTGTTCCATGCCGGAGCGTGCATGTTTATCAGGATGAGCGCGCTGTCGGGCACGTAGCTGAGGTCTTTCTTCAGCCATTCCATGTCGGCAGGCATGATAGTCTCCTCATATTTGTGGCTTCCTCTGTAGCTGATGTTGTTTATTGTCACCACATGAGCCTTGCCTATGTTGAACGAATAGTTGAGTGGTCCGAACTGTCGACAGAAGTTCTGTTCGGCATAGCGCGTCGCCCCGGGCTGCATGTTTGCCGCTCCGGCATACGCCTTGTTGAAGTCGTGGTTGCCGATGCATTGGAAAACGGTCATCCGGTCGTTGAGCATGGTCGTGGCGAACTTGCTGAGAAAGGTCATGTTGTCGAATACGAGGTCGCCCAGCGTCACCGCCACAACCTCTCCTGTTCGCCTTAGAGAGTCTGCGCTGTGCATGATGTCCCTCATCGTCTCGGTCGTCCAGCGTTTCATGTCGTCGTGAGTCCGTACTTGCGGATCGGATATGGCGATGTAGTGGAAGCGCGTCGCGGGTTTTTCGCGCCTGTGCAACACGAACACGTTCTGCTCATCACTCATCGCCGCCCGCACGTCTTTATAAAAACCGTGTGCCAGTCCGTTGGCAGCCGGAAGCGCGTATCCGGACGGTGTGCTTATGCTGATGAATCTGCATGCGAGTGTGTCTGTCGGCAGGGTCCATGCCCCTTTTCTGTCTGTTGTGGTGAAGTTGATGCCGTTGTTCACCACTACGCCCTTTATGCCACGTCCTGCCTCGTCTTTCACGTATCCGGTGATGGACACTGAGGTGGTGTCTCCGGCTTTCATGCTCATGAGTCCCACAGTCAGGAAAAGGTATAACAGCAGTTTCTCTTTCATATCCTTATGTTTTTATGTGTGTTCTTTTCTGTTTCGGGAAAACATGATGGCGGTCTACTGCACGTTTTACCGGCATATGCTTGGTGACATGGTGTGGATGTGCCACTTTCCCTTTCTTTCCCGCGCGTCGCTTATCTTTTACAAAGATAATGCCAGTGAGCGGAAAGAGAACTTGTTCTCAGTTTCCCGAACGCAGCTTATCTTATACAAAGATAATGCAAGTTGAGTGCAACAGCAAGTTGGGAAAACGCAGTTTTACCAGACTTGATATTGCCGAGCCGCCGCTTATCTTATACAAAGGTACAGATTATTTTTTTCAAAACATTTTCTTTAATGTTAAGATATTGTCTTTCTCGCATAATGCTCTGTCCGCGGCAGTTCGACGGTTGCACTTATGCGTACTTTCAAGTATTTTTATGCACTTATGAAAGTAAAAAATATTGACAGCTGAGATTATCAGAAGAGAGACAGAGAAACGGTTATTTGTGTATGTAAAGCGTATTCATATTCATTTGCGGCTCATGAAAAACACTGTCGCGGCACGGAAGAGCCTTTCCTGCATTGCAGGAAAGGCGTTGTTGTGGTGTGGCAAAGCCTGTTTTGTGGTGCGGAAAAGGCTTTACCGGACTGCGAAACGGGCTTTATGAGATGACGGTAAAGGGTATGAAAACAATCTGTAGAGTGTAAACGGCTGAGTAACAAGGTGTTGGCGTATGTGCTCAAAACTCCGGAATTTGCTACAAATCGGATTGTTGTGAGCCACGGCGGCATTCTCGTGAAGTTGACGTTGGTAGGATAATCGCCTGTGGTGATATATATTGTATGTTTGTGCGATTAATAAAACGTCTGTTAACCGACATCCACAGATGCGGTGGAAACAGTAATGATAAAGCGTTGAGGCATTCTTATGGGATGATGATGCTGACGCACGGGCACCGCTCACCGCATGCCGTCGTGACGCCTTATGATGAAATGTCCCAGTCTGTGGCTCACTCCTTTGCGCCCGAGAGATCGGAGCACATACATCCCCTCAGGCAGACGGCTCACGTCGGCAGTGTTGCCTTTGTATTGCCGCGTGGCTACGATGTCGCCCTGCAGCGTCTCAATGGTGACAAAAGATGCGTCGAGCACGTTGCTCTTCTTTGGCAGGCTGAGCCGCTTTCCGTCGCATTCGAGCAGTCCGTCGGGCAGTCTTGCTGGCGTCGCGTCGCAGTCAGTGTGTTTCTCCTGAAGCGGTCTGCTCTCGTTGCCGTAGCGGTCTGTTGCCGTCACGGCATAGTAGCGCGACGGGTCGCGAGGTATTATTATACCGGTCTTGCGCAGTCTCACCATGACAAGGTTGCGCGCGTCATCAGTGTTCACCGGATATTCGCGCGAGCAGTACACATTATACATTATCTTGGTGGTGTCCCTGTCAGCCGGCAGCCACGACAGCCTCTCCACGTCTCCCGCGTGACTGTCGCGGCTCAGCGACGACGGCGGTTCCGGCTGGGCGGTGCTCTCCCATGTCATCGGCGGTATGAGGGCAGGGTAGCGGCAGAACGACTCGCGTGCGAAAGAGTATATGCCTTTCACGTTGTCGGTGAAGAACTTGCTGCGGAAGTAGGCGTGCCCCATGCCGTAGTGGCGCAGTGTGAGCATCTCGCGCGTGATGTCGGAGAGCGGCCAGTCTTTCTCACGCGGTGACATGAAGTATATGCCAAGTCCCGGAGCCACGATGCGTCCGTAGCTCTGCTCGCTCCAGTCGAGGGCGAAAGGATAGAACTGGTTGCCCCGGAAATACATCATCGGGAACAGTGCGTCCATAAGTCCGTCGCGCAGCCAGCCCTGTGCGTCCTGGCAGACACGTTCGTAGGCGTTCCATCCGAAACTGCTGAACCTGCTCAGGTCCTTATATTTTCCTATGGGCGAGCAGCTCATCTTTACCCATGGCTTCATCGATTTCACCCTGTGGCTTATGGCTTTCACTATGTTTGTGATGTTGGCGCGTCCCTGCTTACGCGACACCTTCATGGGCCACGTCTCGTGATAGCGGATGTAGTCGAGGTGTATGCCGTCAATGTCGTAGTTGGCTGTTATCTCGGCGCAAAGGTCTGCCAGATATTCGGCTGTCTGTTGTTTCTCAGGGTTCATGTATCCTTCCGCTCCTATCTTACGTACGAGTCCGGGATGGCGTTTGCGCAACCTGGCACATCCGGCGGAGTTCCATTTGCCTACCGGTATTGCCACCACCCATGCGTGAAGCTCCATGCCCCGGCTGTGACACTCGTCGATGGCGAACTGCAGTGCGTCGTATCCGGGACTCTTGCCCGGCTTGCCCGACAGACATCCGTCCCACGGCTCGTATGCCGAGGGATAGATTGTCGTGGCTCTGATGCGTGTCTGCAGCAGAACGGTGTTTATATTGGCGCGCTGCAGACGGTCGAGTATGGCGCGCAGCTCGTCCTTCTGCCGTTCTATGGAACGTGCTGAGCCGGCATAGCTGTGCGGCCAGTCTATGCCGCCTATTGTTGTGAGCCATACGGCTCTTACCTCATATTTGGGTTGTGCGGCGGCGGTGAGTGCCGCAGTGATTATTGTCAGCAGAATGGTGAAAAGTCTGTTCATCTGATGCGTTCTTTAAAATGGTGTGCCGGTGTCGCGGCTGCCGTGCGCTATTGTGTATGTTTCTGCAAATGATATTCATTTGTTCTTCACAATGATAATCCAAGGCGGGTGCGGCTGCAAGACGTTGAAACGGAGTTTTACCGTGCTTGATATTGCGGAGCCGCCGTTTATCTTTACATAAGATAAGCTGCACTCGGCAATGTGAGAGCAGGCTCTCATTGCGCTCGTTTGCATTATCTTTATATAAGATAAGCTGCACTCGGCAATGTGAGAGCAGACTCTCATTGCGCTCGTTTGCATTATCTTTGACAAAGATAATTATATTTTTCGGTTTCTCAAATATATTGTGTATTTTTGCATCGTAATGGCTTCCTTATGCATACCGGCACATCATTAGCCGGAGTAGTAAGGCTGGTATTGCACCTTGTGGGTATGCCCCATATTTATTGATAATGTTATTTTTATTATTATGAGAAAGAAATTGATTGCGATGATTGCGGCCTTGTGTATGGCCGTTACGGCAAACGCTCAGTTTGAGCAGGGTAAAGTGTATCTCGGCGGTTCGCTCACCGGTCTCAACCTCAAATACTCGGGTCTTGACGAGCTGAGCCTCGGACTGCAGGCGCAGGCTGGATATATGTTTGACGACAACCTCATGCTGCTCGGACATATGGCGTATGACCATAGAGGCGGAAAGGCGTCAGACGACCGACTGAGCGTAGGTGTGGGCGGCCGTTACTATATAGAACAGAACGGAATATACCTCGGTGTGAACTGCAAGTACATACACGGCAGTCATGGCTACAACGATGTCCTGCCTGGCGTTGAGGTGGGATACTCGTTCTTCCTGAGCCGCACCGTTACGGTGGAGCCGGCGATATACTACGACCAGTCGTTCAAGAAACACAGCGATTTTTCCACAGTAGGACTGAAGATAGGCTTGGGCGTATATCTTTTCACAGACTGATATATGGACAGCTCATATCCGTCCCTGCTTTTGGACAAGGCTGTGGGAGAACTGGCAAAGCTGCCGGGCATAGGACGAAAGACTGCCCTGCGGCTTGCTCTTTATGTGCTCAGGCAGAGCACGGAGGATGTGGACAGACTGGCGTCGTCGCTCTCGGAACTGAGGCATGACATAAAATACTGCCGCCTGTGCCACAACATCAGCGACGAGGACATCTGCCCGATATGCTCGGACAAGCGACGCGACGCGTCAACGGTATGCGTGGTGGAGAACATACGCGACGTCATGGCTGTGGAGAACACGCAGCAGTATGACGGTCTGTATCATGTGCTCGGAGGCATCATATCACCGATGGACGGCATTGGACCGGGCGATCTGGAGATTGACTCGCTTGTGGAGCGCGTGAAGGCAGGCGGGGTGAAGGAGGTGATTCTTGCCCTCAGCTCGACGATGGAGGGCGACACCACAAATTTCTATATATCACGCAAGCTCGCCGGTGAGAATGTGAAGGTGAGCGTCATAGCACGCGGCATATCCGTGGGGGACGAACTTGAGTATACGGATGAGGTGACACTCGGAAGGGCAATACTCAACCGCACGACAGTAGTTAACGAAAAATGAGACATACGCAACGACTTCTAATGGGCACATTTCTCACGGCAATAGGCGTGGGACTTGTCATTGTGACGCTTTTCGAGACTGATATACTGCCCTGCGGCATAATGATATCTGAGGACAAAAGCATAGAGTTTGTGACGGCTTTCACGATGGAGTTTCTCACCATATGCATAATACCGGTGGCGATGAGGCTGTTCCGTTTCAGGCGTATCGGCAGAAAGCTTACTTCAGCAGAGTCACTGAAGGTATGGGGTATGACGAGACTCCTCATGCTGTGTGTGCCGATGGTGGCAAACACAGTACTTTATTATATGTTTATGAATGTTGCTTTCGGATATATGGGCATAATCCTTTTTCTGTGTCTGTTTTTTGTCGTGCCGACCAGGGAACGGTGCCTGTCGGAGATAAACGAGAAAGCGTAAAACTGTGGATGCATTGAAACTGTCTGTAATAATAGTCAGCTACAACGTAAAGTTCTATCTCGAACAGTGTCTGCACTCGCTCAGGAAAGCTACCGAAGGCATGGAGTGCGAGATTTATGTGGTGGACAACCATTCGCGTGACGGTTCGGTGGATTATCTCTCATGCCGTTTCCCGAAAGTCAGGATGATAAGCAGCAACCGCAATCTCGGATTCGCGCGCGCGAACAATCTTGCCATCAGACGATGCAGCGGAGAATATGTGCTGCTGCTCAATCCGGACACCATTGTCGGCGAACACACCATAGCGGACGTGATAGACTTCATGGATGAACATCCGAGGTCGGGAGCTGTGGGGGTGAGGATGGCTCAGTGTAACGGTGCCGACGCTATGGAGTCGAGACGGGGCATACCGACGCCAATGACGGGTTTCTACAAGATGTCGGGTCTGTGCGCGCGTTTTCCCAAGAGCAGACGCTTCGCACATTATTATATGAGTTATCTGTCGTGGGACAGACCTGAAAGGATAGAGGTGGTGAGCGGCGCTTTCTGCATGCTCAGACGCTCGGCTATAGACAAGGTGGGTGCGCTCGACGAGGATTTCTTCATGTATGGTGAGGACATCGACCTGTCGTTCAGGCTCATAAAAGGCGGATTTGAGAACTGGTATGTGCCCTCGCGCATATTGCATTATAAGGGTGAGAGCACGCAGAAGTCGTCTTTCCGATATGTGCATGTGTTTTATGGCGCAATGCTTATATTCCTGAACAAGCATTACGGCAATATGAGACTGCTGCTTAGCATCCCCGTGAAGTTTGCTATATACGCAAAGGCTCTGGTGGAGCTCGGACGCATGCAGATGAACAGACTGAGAAAGAGTCTCGGCTTTTTTGTTGTAAACAACAGGAAGGATCCGTCTTTCGTGTTCCTGGGCTCGCGCAGGGCGATGGCTCAATGCCGCAACATTGCCAGGAGGAAAGGTCTGGAGGCGGTGTTCTATGAGCGCAATTCCACGGATAATCCAGAGGGGCATCTGGGGCTTGACCTTCCGAAGAACAATATAGTGTATGTTGTGTATGACGTCGATGCCTATTCTTATGATGACATCCTCAACATTTTTGCAAAGGGAGTGGAGGACAATGTTTATATAGGAACATACAACAGCCATACCCGGATTATAATTACTCCTGAAGAGATATTCAAATGAGCACCGCGAATGACTGTAAGCCGTCCGTGAGACTGAGGGCTATGGAGCCGGAGGATCTTGACACTCTGTATCAGATGGAGAATGATGTGGAGATATGGAATGTAGGCACTACGAATGTGCCATACTCAAGGTATGTGCTGCATGACTATGTGGCGAATGTGGCGGGAGACATATATACTGACAAGCAGGTGAGACTGATGATAGAGGATGAGAACGGCGTTACGGTGGGTATGGTGGATCTTGTTAATTTCAGTCCACAGCACAGACGGGCAGAGCTGAGCATCGTAGTGAAAAAGGAAAAGCGCCGGTGCGGATTTGCCACGGCTGCTGTGAACCAGATAAGGAAATATGCTCTTGACATACTGCATCTGCATCAGATATATGTGATTGTGGACAAAAGCAATGTCGCGTCGGTGGAGTTGTTCAGGAAAATGGGATTCAGGGAGCAATGTGAACTCGCAGACTGGCTGTTTGACGGTAAAAACTATAAGAATTCAATAGTGATGCAAAGTTTTTTATAAAAAGTCTTCTTATTATTTGGCAATAAAAAATATTATGTGTAACTTTGCACTCGCAAAATAAACAAGAGCC
>ULSM01057659.1_pt1 | contig 32454 bp, 24 predicted proteins | sample 1956381 | NCBI WGS metagenome assembly ULSM01 (sample SAMEA4835710, study PRJEB28245) | human gut metagenome | biome: gut microbiome; material: fecal sample | place: Denmark | collected 2008 | reverse complement strand
CCGTGCCGCGTAGGCTCAGGGACGGGGCGGCAGGCTGTGAGACGGGTGTGCGGCATGTCTTCCGTAGGGCGGACGGAAGAGGTTGCGTCGAGGCAGGGGAGCTGTGCGGAAACGCCGTTATGGTGACTTCGGAGTGCCGGTCATCACTTTGCATAATTATGCGGAATACGCCTCCGCGACATGCATGAATATTCACCGCTGTTCGACGAGAATGGCTTCGCGACGCGCAGACGGCTTTCCGGCTGCAAATACGCGAGTTTTGAGCATGACGGCAAAGTGTCTGATAATAAGCCGTTTGTGCTGTATGAGATGAAAACAAAGCCAGCTACGGTGTGTGGAACGGACTTTATGGCGTCGCGGAAGAGGCTTTTCCGTAGTGCGGAACGGTGCTTTCGGAGGGATGGAAGGTGCTTTCCGGAGGTGTGAGATAGGCTCTTCCGTGTTGTTCCTGAGTCTTCGCGGATGCATATCCGTGTAAAAATACGCTTTTTATACATATATTATAATATGTCAGTATCTGTTTCGCGATTTTATTTTGTCAAAACTTTTTACCGACGTTTACGTATATTTATGCGATTTGCGGAAAAGTGCCGGCGTTGCGTGGAGGTGTGTAATGGGGGGAGGGTGTGGCGGTGGCAGACGGGTTTTTACATCAGTTTATTGGTCCTCATTGTGCCTCCTGAGTAAAAAGGTGTGGTGATGGCAGGTGGATGTATGCCTTGGTTTATTGCGCATGGTTGCTTGTGAGACGCAAGATTTTGCGTCTCTACTTTAGTTACCAGCGTGAAGTGGCGAGGTGTTTACATGTGTGGGACGGTGCGGGTGAGGGCGGCAGTGCGGAAGAAAGATGAATAGCCGGCAATAAACATTAAATGTACAATCAGCGTACTGATGGCATGTTGGGGTTAAAATAACGTGTGGCAGTATGTCACAACCAGTCGCGCAGCCGCTCACGTATGGCGTTCGACTCGCTCAGCATTCTGAGAAACTCCTGCGCCGAACGCTTTCTGTAGACATTCTTCAGCACGTGCACACATCCTTCCATTCCGTTTCCCGGCATGTCGATGGACACGGCTTTCACGCCCTGCTCGTTGTGGATGGTGGCTTCAGAAAGTATTGTCACCATCTGGCTCTGGCGTATGAGTTTGAGCAGGATGTTCACCTCGTTCAGTTCTATGCGCACGTTGAGCCTGCCCTGAAAGGCAGACGAGAGCCTGTCGAAAGCGTTGCGCGCCTGCAGTCCTTTCGAGGGCAGGGCGATGTCGTAGTGGGTGAGGTCCTCGATGGTTGCTATGTCGTGTCCGGCGAGCGGATGGTTGTCCTGCACTACAGCCGCGAGATGGTTGCCGAAGAGCACGTGCGACTCAATCTCGTCGTAGTGCTTGGTTGGCTTGAAGGCGAGTACGAAGTCGAGCTCACGGTGTCCGAGCCTCTCCATGAGGTCGGTCATCGGACCGTAGCATATGTTGAGCTTCACCTGCGGATACTGTTTCATGAACGTTATCAGCGTTTCGGTGAGAATCGGGCTGAATGTGAACGTCACGCCGATGTCCAGTGTTCCCGTGAGCAGATGCTGCAGGTCGTGAATCCGGTCGATGCATGTGTCGGCGGAGTGGAGTGTGTTGCGGGCGTAGGGCAGCAGTTCCTCTCCGGCTTCCGTAAGACTCACGTTGTGGCTGTTGCGTGTGAACAGTTGCGCGTTCATCTCCTGTTCGAGCTGCCTTATCTGCTGCGACAGCGTGCTTTGCGTTATGAACAGAGCCTTTGCGGCTTCGGAGAAGTTGAGTGTTTCGGCTGCCTTTACGAAGTATTTCAGCTGTCTTAGTTCCATGTCGGTTTCTTTTTTCGGTGAGTCTGTGTCGTGTTTGTTAAGACTTGTCTTTTACAAAGATAATGCAAGGTGAGTGCAACGGGAAGACGGGAAAACTGGGTTTTACCGTTCTTGACATTGCTGAACCGAAGCTTATCTTATACAAAGATAATGCAAACGAGCGGAAAGAGAGCTTGCTCTTTATTTCCCGAGTGCCGCTTATCTTATACAAAGATACAATAATATTTATCTTGTCGCCTGAAAAGACATCTTTTTTAATAAGAAAACCGGTATTGTGGCACCCACCACCATACCTATGATGATGAACGTGCATGTGAATCCGTTGTACGCCAGAAGATAGAGATAATGGTTGAACACCGGCTCCTCGCTGTGGTAGAGACACATGAGCAGAGCCTCTATGGTGTGGTAGGCATACATTCCCGGAATCATGGGCAGCAGGGCGGGGAAGAAGCATGACTCCGCCGGACTCTTCGTGAAGCGCGTCAGGAACACCGCCACGATGCCGATGGCGAATGCCGCTATGGCGCTCGCGGGGATGATGTGAGTGTGGAACACGCCGTTGTTCATGAGCAGGAACCTCACAGAATGCCCCACGGCGGCTGTTATGGCACAGTAGAGATATGTGCGTCGCGGCGGATTGCTTATGCTCGAGAAGCCTATTGCCGCAATGGCTGCGAAGAATCCGTCCTGTAATATCTGGAATAGCATAATGTTGTTTCTTGTTAAGATTTCAGTGATGTTTTCGGTCTTGTACACCGTCTTCCGGTGTCGGGATGGTCAGGCTGCGCGTGGACGGTCAGAACAGACTGAGGTTCATCAGCAGCAGTCCTGCGCACAGACCAGCCGACAGGCATGCCGTGAGCACGGCGGCGTCGGTAAGTCTGCCGAACATGCATATGTAATGGCCGTCGAGCATGTCGCTCACCGAATTGATGTACGGGATGCCCGGAATGAGGTAGAGCACGCTCGTGCCTATGGCAATCTCCGGTGTGGCACCCCATCCGAAGAGATGGCTTCCTGTGCATATGACGGATGAGAAGAACGCCGAGCAGAAGAAAGTGAGGCGCACGTCGGCTTTCGCTCCGAGCATTATCTGCTTTAGACGGTAGCCCGCGAGCGTTGCTACGAACACCGTGAGCATTGCCGCCGCGTCGCCTCCGAAGAGACGGCAGAAGGCAGCGTTGGCGAGCGAGGCGAGCAGAAGGACGAGCCGCTGGTTCTCAGGCGGAGTGCGGCTTATCTTCTCAAGCTCCGTGCAAGCCTTGTCGAAGTCAGCCCGTCCGTCGGCAACGTCCCAGCTGAGCTTGGAGAGCCGCGTGTTGATGTTGAAGCTTATGCCACACCTGTGTATCCTTTTTATGTTGCTGTAAGACTCGGTGTGCTCCTTGTCCCACACCGAGAGATGGATGTGTGCCGGCATCACAGCCATGTCAGACTCCATCCCGAACGCCTCCGACATGCGCCGGATGTTCTTCTCTATGCGTGCGCATGTGGCTCCGCAACCCATCAGCCATGCCGCATAGTCGGAAAGAAACATGCATACTTCCTTCGTCGATGGCAGGCTTCCGGTGTGTGCCGATGTGTTACATACAGTCCTGCTCATCTGCCAGATATTCGTCACCGGGACAATAAAAAAGTTCTGTATCCTTGCTTATCTCAAAGAAGTGAGGGTCGCCCTCCTTGTTGCCGCATTCCTTGCGGAAGTTCTCTATAGCCCTGAAAACAAATGTAAGAGCCAGCACTCCTACGATGATGATCCATGTGATAATGTAGATATTCATAATCGTTCTGTTATTTTTACCGGTGCAAAGGTATCGCCATGAACGGGGGTACGGAATGTTTTGCTGACGGAAAAAACGATAGTTGCTATAGAGAAACGCAATGTTGGTGACTCCGCAATATTTTGCAGGTATGACGATAATATGATAAGAGCATAAGAAAAAACGTGGAACAATTGTGCCGTTTTCTGCAAATTTAAGTCTATGTTCCTCTTTTCATGGTAACAAAAGGCTGTGTCCTGTATTGTGCAAATAAGGATTGCGCATGTTTGTAATAAGAAAAAGTGAATGCCGCTAAAGGCAAAAATGAAGGGCTGGAAGCAGAATCCAGCCCTTAAAGGAGTGTTTTTTCAGAATCAGGTGTAGTCTTTTCGCGTCACAGGGTGATTTTGAGCGACATGTTCTCACCTGTGTTTCCAGCCACGCTCGCTATGTATACGCCCTTGGGAAGACTGCCGAGCGACACGTGCGACTTGTTTCTGACGCTCATTATCTCCTGCCCTGTGGAGGAATGGAGGGCGACGGATTTCAAGGTGCTTCCGTCGTGGGCGCGGAGCGTGCGTGTGGTGTTGTCGAACACTACACGGAAGTCTGCCGCGCCGGTCTTGTCTATGCCCGTCGAGAAGAAAGTGTTGTCGCGTATGCTGCGTATTTCCTCTGCAGAGAGCAGACCCTTGAAGAAGTATAGCTCGTCAATCTTTCCGTGCCAGTAGTCTTTGTTGTTCTTATGTCCTCCAATGCGGAAACCGCCCTGGCAAGCCTCGAAAGCGTTGGTGGCTACAGTGAGGTCGCGCTCACCGTCTATGTAGTAAGTCACGTTGCGGTCGACGGGATTGCACACTACAGCCACGTGCTGCCAGACACCCCGTCTGAACGATCCGTCGGATGCGGGATTGTGTCTGTTGCCGAGGAAATTGTTGAAAAACATTCTGGTGTCACCGCCGGACTGAGGCGTCTCCAGGCGTGTGTAGAGCAATATGCGTCCTGTTCCGTTGTGGTCTTTCTGCGCGAGCAGAATCTCGTCGCGGAAAAAATTGCCGTTCTCCGCAGTGCCGGAGGTGGGCACGGCAGTCTCCTCATCATATACCCACGCGCATATGGTGTACTGCGTGTCCTTGGTGTTCACGGTGCCGGTGGTGTTGAAATCCAGATACTGAGCGTTGCCGTTGAGCGACAGAGCCTGTCCGAACCTTCCCTCGGCAAAGCTGTGCCCGTTGGAGGACAGCGGATAGTTGTTGGGCGACTTGTCCGTGAGGTCGCCGTCGAACGGATAATAGAACAGCAGTTCTTTCTCCGTGTCAGCCATCTCCTCCTTAACCTTCAGTCCGACGCTTTTTGCCCAGTTGTTCCACAGAGTCTTCATTTCCCTCACCTTGTCGGGATACTCGGCTGCCACGTTGTTGGTTTCGGAATAGTCTGTGGAGAGGTCGAACAACTGCCATCCGCCGTTGCGCAGTGACGTCATCTTCCAGTTGCCCACACGCACGGCGCGTCCGTTCTCATGCTCCCAGAACAGAGTGCGCTCACCGTTCCATTCACCCTCACCGCTTATCAGAGGCAGCAGACTGCGTCCCTCGGCGGCGAGCGGCTTAATGGAGTGTCCGTTGTAAGTGGACGGATATTCGGCGCCAGCCAGCGCGATGCATGTAGGCATGATGTCGATGAAGTGGCAAGGCTCGTTCACGATGGAGCCTTTTCCGCTCTTCATGCCTGCGGGCCAGTGCACAATTGTGGGCGCGGCGATGCCTCCGTGGAACGACTCCGCCTTCCAGTAACGGAAAGGCGTGTTGATGGCTCCCGCCCATCCTGTGCCGAGATAGTTGTAGGACAGCTGGTCGCCCGGCGTCCTCGAGTCGTGCGTCACCATCTGTCCGTCGCGCGTGCGGTCGTGTCTGTCGAACTCGCCTATGCCGTAATTCTCTGATGATGCGCCGTTGTCGGAGGAGAATATTATTATGGTGTTGTCGTATTCGCCTGTTTCCTTGAGCTTCTGTATGATGCGTCCCACGCCCTGGTCCACACAGTCTATCATAGCCGCGTGCACCTCCATGTTTGCCGCCTGAAACTCCTTGTCGGTCTCGTTCTCCCAAAGGCGTCCCGACTCATTGCGCGAGACGGGTGTCTGCTCAGGACTTATCAGTCCCAGTTCCACCATGCGTGCGTAGCGTTTCTCGCGCATCACGTCCCATCCTTCGTCGTACATCCCATCATATTTCTTTATGTCTTCCGGCTTGGCGTGCAGCGGCCAGTGAGGTGCGTTGTATGCCACGTACATGAAGAACGGCTCCTCCTTGGCGGAGAGGTCGTCGAGCAGGTCTATGGTCTTGTCTGTGATGAAGTCGGTGGAATAGAAGTCAGACGGTATTGCGTCGGTGTATATAGGTTTCTTCGTTGTGTACGAGCGAGAACGGGTCGAAGTGGTTCACGACGCCCCATATCGTTCCCCAGTGCTCGTCGAATCCGCGGTTGCACGGATAAGTCTCAATTGGAGCGAACGGCCGGTTGTTGAATGTGTTCTGATGGGAGAGCCATGCCATCTGGTCGGCATTGTTGCCTATGCCCTGCGTGAGCGACAGATGCCACTTGCCGGTCATGGCAGTGTGATAGCCGGCGGTCTTGAGAACCTCGGGTATGGTGACGCATTCGGTGTTGAGACTCTGTCCCATCGCCATGATACCCGCCTGCTGTGCGTAGAGTCCTGTCATGAGTGCGGCTCTTGACGGGCAGCTCCGTCCGGCATTGAAAAACTGTGTGAATCGCATTCCGTTGTTTGCAAGGCCGTCGAGATTGGGCGTGTGTATCTCTCCGCCGAAGCATCCGAGATCGGAATACCCCATGTCATCCACCATGATGACCATGATGTTAGGCCGCCGGTCCTCAGCCTGTGCGGATGCCACGACAGGCAATGCGGCAGTGGCGGACAATAGCAGTTGTCTGGATTTTCTGATGTTCATAATAGATGTTATAAATTAAATGTGATACGTAGTAGCTTCAGTCAATAATCCGGTTTCGGGTTGCGGACGGTTCGTTAGCGGAATGCCCGCGTATGGTATATATTGGAATATGTATAGTATTTATGCTATACAATGATAATGTAAGGTTATTGCAACGGCAAGATGTGAAAGCAATGCTTTACCGTACTTGACATTGCCGAGACGCAGCTTATCTTTTGCAAAGATAACGAATTATTCGTATAAAAGGATTGTTTTCGTATAAAAAAGAACTCAAAGAGACCGGAATTTCGGTAATGGTGGCAACAATTACGTTGTAGCAATAGGGTCATCGGTGTCTGCCGTTGCGGTCGGAGGATGCCGGTCAGGGTTAAAATATATTATGCAAGTGGTGTTGATAAGAATAAATTTTGTAAGTTTGCAATTACGGTTAATCAATAAGGAGAATTTATGAAAAACGTGATAGAAGAAAGACTCAGACGACTGCGTGAGGTGATGAGGCGCGAACATCTCGCCGCGTTCGTGTTTCCCGGCACCGACCCGCACGGTAGCGAGTATGTGCCTTCGCGCTGGGAAGGACGCAAATGGGTGTCGGGGTTTGACGGGTCGGCAGGTCTTGCGGTGGTCACGACGGACGCCGCCGCGCTGTGGACAGACTCGCGCTACTTCATAGCAGCCGCAGAACAGTTGCGCGGCACGGAGTTTGTGCTGATGAAAGAGAGAGTGGAGGGCACGCCCGATCCGGCAAAGTGGATTGCCTCCAGACTGAGCGGTGCGACATCTACAGAGGTGGGAATAGACGGCATGAGCAGCAGTGCGGCAACGGTAGAGGCACTCATCGCTGACCTGCGCAAGGCGGGCGGCATCACCGTGCGGACAAATCTCGATGTGCTGGAGGAGATATGGGACGACCGTCCGGCACTGCCGGAGGGTGCCGTGTGCGAGCATTGTATGGAGTATGCGGGCGAAAGTCGTGCGGAGAAACTGCGTCGCATACGAGCCGCGTTGCGCGAGGTGCATGCCGACGGAATGCTTATGTCGGCACTTGACGACATAGCATGGACGCTAAACCTGCGCGGGAGCGACGTACACTGCAACCCGGTGTTCGTGAGCTATCTGCTCATAGCGCACGACAGGGCGACGCTGTTTGTGGACCGCAGAAAGCTCTCGCCCCGGATTGAGGCGGCTCTGAAAGCCGACGGGGTGCGTACGGACGACTATGCCAACGTGGCGCGCGGACTGAAGAAATATCCCGAATACAACATACTTATAGACCCTGATGAGACAAACTACACACTATATAAGGCTGCGGCGGTTCACAACGTGATAATACACACATCACCGGTGCCGGCGATGAAGGCTGTGAAGAACGCCGCCGAGATAGAGGGGTTCCGACGCTCTATGGTGCGCGACGGTGTGGCACTGGTGAGGTTCCTTATGTGGCTGAAGCCTGCCGTGGAGCGTGGCGGGCAGACGGAGATGAGCGTGAGCGAGCGTCTGCGCGGGCTGAGGGCTGCCGACCCGATGTACAGAGACCTCTCGTTCGACACCATTGCCGGTTATCAGGAACACGGTGCCATAGTGCATTATGAGGCTGACGGAGAGAGTGACGCCGCGCTGAGACCTGAAGGTATGATACTGATAGACAGCGGGGCGCAATATGCCGACGGCACTACGGACATAACGCGCACGGTGGCGCTCGGTCCGGTGACAAACGAACAGCGGCGTGTGTATACGCTCGTGCTTAAAGGACACCTGCAACTGCAGAACATGAAGTTTCCCTACGGAGCGTCGGGCACGCAGCTCGACGCGGCGGCACGCATGGCGATGTGGCGCGAGGGAATGAACTATCTGCACGGCACCGGTCACGGTGTGGGCTCATATCTGAACGTGCACGAGGGACCGCACCAGATACGCATGGAATGGCGTCCGGCACCGCTCGTGCCGGGAATGACCGTTACCGACGAGCCGGGACTGTATCTTCAGGACCGCTTCGGAGTGAGGACGGAGAACATGCTGATTGTGAAAGACTATATGGAGACGGAGTTCGGACGTTTTCTGGAGTTCGAGCCGCTCACGCTCTGTCCGATAGACAAGACGCCGATAATTGTCTCTATGCTTACTGACGATGAGCGGGCGTGGCTCGACGATTATCACCGTCGTGTATACGAAAGGCTTTCTCCGCATCTTCTTCCGGACGAACGCCAGTGGCTTGAGAATGCCTGCTCGCCTCTCTGACAGGTATGTGGCTCAGGCAGGTCAGTCATTTGTCGGACGTGTCTGAGCCATGTTCATACCAGTCTGCGCTTCACTACGGCAGGATTTCCGGCGGCAAGCGAGTCGTCAGGAATGTCGTGCACAACCACCGACCCGGCTCCGATGATGCACCGGCGTCCGATTGTGACGCCCGGACAGATGATGCATCCTCCGCCCAGCCATGTGTCCTCACCGATTGTTACGGGGAATGCAGATTCCTGACACTCGCGCCTCTCTATGTGGTCAATGGGGTGATGGGGAGTGTATATCTGGCATGCCGGACCTATCTTCACGTTGTCTCCTATGCGTATATATGCTCCGTCGAGCATCACGCAGTTGTAGTTTATGAACACATTGCTGCCTATGATGATGCCGTTGCCGTGGTCGCAGTGGAACGGCGGGCATACTGTCGACGATTCGGGTATGCCGGGTATGAGTTCCTCTATGACACTGCGATAGCTGTCATCGTTGATTGTCATTGTCTGCAGACGTGCGCACAGCTTTTTGGCATGAATCAGACTCTCATGTATCTCACCCTTGTCAAAGCGGTACATCTCACCGCTCCTCATCTTCTCAAATTCTGTTTTCATAGTTATGGTATTGGTTTGTTATGTGGCAAAGATAATGCAAACGAGCGGAAAGAGAGCTTGCTCTCAATTTCCCGAGTGCCGCTTATCTTATGCAAAGATAATGCAAACGAGCGGAAAGAGAGCTTGCTCTCAATTTCCCGAGTGCCGCTTATCTTATGCAAAGATAATGCAAACGAGTGGAAAGAAAGCTTGTTTTCAATTTCCCGAGTGCCACTTATTTTATACAAAGATAGAGAAAGGTGAGAGTAATGGCAAAATAAAAAAGCGTCGTTTTTTTTATTTTTCCATAGCCGAGCCGCCTCCTGTCTTATGAAAAGATAGTGAAAGGTGAGTGCAATATCAAAATAAAAAACAGTGTTGTCATATATAATGAGCCCCTGCAAACAAAGCAGGAGCTCATTGGTTTTGTTATTATTTTATTATACGTTTCACAGCCTTGCCATCAGAGATGTAAATGTTTATTCCGCGTGTGGGACCGTTGAGTTTTCTGCCATGGATGTCATAGTATTGTCCTGAACCTTTTGCAGAGGAGGCGTTTACAGTATTTATGCCGGTTTCGATTTTGTCTTTGAGACGCACTAACTGCCAGTTGCGCGTGTCTGCACCCACACTGTTGCCATACTCCTCAAGACCTACCACTGTACCGGCTGTGAGTCCGGACCTTTCGAGATCGAAGGCATTGCCCGAAGCATTGATTATCTTGTAGAAGAAATCCTCTACCGGTTCTATGGCAAACGTCTGTCCTTCGACGGCATTGCCGACGGTCTGTAAGGCATAGCTGCCGCTGTCCGTTATGGTCTGACCATCGGCGTTTGTCAATGTATATTCGTCGCCGTGCTTCTTTAATGTCCATTGCTGGCACGGGTCTTCCATGTCGGCAGGTTCTATGGTCACATTGCCGTCGTGTGCCGAGAGAGCCATGTTGCAGTTGCTTAGTGGAACTATCAGGTATGTGCCATTGTCCTCAACGTCCTGGCTCTGAGTCTCCATAGTGTAGGGAATTATAAGTGTTATTATGCTCTGTGCAGGCAGACTGACTTTTACCAGCCCATCCTCGTTGGGAGAAGAGTTGTTGTTTATTTCACGCATGTATGAGTTTTCCATTGTGCGGTATGACTTGATTTCTCCGTTCACATGAACATCGGGGAGCTTTATCTGATGGCGTACCCTGTCGTCGGTATTGTTGAGTGTCACAATGATAAGGGTGTCTTTTTCCGGATTTACAGCAGCCAATGCCTTGTTGGAAAGCGCAGTAACCATTGTGTAGCCCTGACGTATGAACTTCGTTACATGTTGGCGCACGTAGTAATTGGGCACGCGTTTTGCGCTGTTCTCGTTGCTGAAGCTTGCCTGCACCGTGCACCACTGGTCGTTGTCTTCCTCTATATACTGCCAGTCGAGCCATGCCGAGGGCAGAATATAGTGCATGTCGTCGAAGAACTTCTGGCATAGTTTAAGGTTGCCTGCCAATCCGGAACTTCCGTCACCTACTTCGCTCATCCATACCGGCTTGCCTGCGGCACGGGCAAGTGAGCCTACCTGACTGCGTGTGTGGTCGTTGGCTTGATAGGTGTGCGTGTTCCATTGTCCCACCATATCCATGGCGTTATTATTAATGTAGTATTTGAGTGTCTTTACGCTTTGGGACGTCCATGACTCATCTGCACTGGATATGATGGTGTTGAGTCCGCTCTCTTTCAAAATGGGGGAAAGCACTTTCAGGAAGTTTACCTGTGATGCGGTGCTGAAGTAGCACCCCTCCTGCTCGCCATTCGCCCTCCATGTGTTCAAAGCCGGTTCGTTGAATGGTTCCAATGTCTTGAACTCTATACCGTAGGTGTCCTTATAATGCTTGCATACGTCAACCAGATAGTGTGCGAAGTCGTCGTAATATTCAGGTTTCAGATTATCCTTGAACAGTGAAGTGTTGCCTGCACTGCATCCGCTGTAGGTCATCCACCATGGCGCACTGTTACTGAATGCCTCGAATATGGCATCGGGTCTCTTCTCTTTTATCTTGAGCATTATCTTGCGTTGTGCCTCGTCGCGGTCCCAATGATATTCTCCGCCTGGTTCATCCTGGAATCCTTCCATCTCGGCTCTCAGTCCTTTGCCTTTAGCCATGTGGTGCGGATCGCAGTTTGTGTTAAGCGGATCGTCTCCGCCACCGATGTTATATCTGAAGATGTTATAGTTTAGTCCGGTAGGGCTTACCATCCATTATACTATTTCATCTATTTTATCGTCGCTCCACTTGCCGCACATGTTGGCCCACCAGCAGAGGCTTACTCCCCAGCCTTCTATTTTCTGACGTGTGGCTTGAGGGTGGATGGAGTACGAGAAGGTGTTTTCATCTGCCGAAGCGTGTGTACACGCTATCATACCGATAGTTAATAGTAAATGTAGAGGTTTCATAGATGTTATGTTTTTAAAGTGTTGAAGTGTTATTTTAATGTTGGTTTAACGAATTATAAATGTCTGTAAATTTGGCGGTTAGTGAGAATGTTTTTACCTTTATGGAAAATTATTACAAGCAATAATCGTTATGCTTACTGAAAGCAAATTTATATAATTATTTCGTGTTGCAGACGATTTTGCTTCACTTATTACCAATTTTTAAGCGTTCCGGTTTTGGTGCTGTTATGGAGAAATATACTCTGAAATATGATAAAAAACGTTATTGTCTGCGCGGTTCGACAATGCCAGAGACAATCAATACTTGTATGAAATCGGCGTAATGATTAATTTTGTGCTCAGACATTTAATAAAAAACGATATATGAAGAAATATAAAATAGGAATACTTGGAGCCGGCTCCATAGCCCGCGCAATGGCATGGACGGCAGGGCAGATGGATAATACTGTGGCGTATGCTGTGGCATCGAGGTCTATGGATAAGGCGCGTGCGTTTGCCGAAAATCATAATGTGGAGCGGGCATACGGTTCGTACGAGGAAATGCTGGACGACCCGGAGGTGGATCTGGTGTATATCGCCACGCCTCATTCCCACCACTATGAGCATGCACGCATGTGCATAGAGCGCGGCAAGTCTGTGCTGTGTGAGAAAGCCTTCACAGCCAACCTGCGACAGGCAGAGGCTTTGCTGAGGCTGGCACACGAGCGTAAGGTATTCATCACCGAAGCCATATGGACCCGTTACATGCCATTCACAAAAACGATTAACGCTATGGTGAACGACGGCACGATAGGCACACCGATGACGCTGACCGCACATCTGAGTTATCCCATTACACATAAGGAGCGCATACGCAGACCGGAACTGGCTGGCGGCGCGCTGCTTGACATAGGTCTGTATAACATAAACTTCGCCCTCATGGCGTTCGGCACGGACATAAGTGAGATTTCCTCAGCGGTGATAAAGTCGGATGAGGGCATGGACTTTCAGGACAGCATAACGTTCAAGTATGCCGACGGCAAGATGGCGGCACTTCAGTGCAACGTGTTCTGCGCGGGCGACCGGCAGGGCATTGTGTGCGGAGACAAGGGCTATTTCATTGTCGACAACATAAACAATCCACAGCGCGCCGACATCTATTCTGCCGATCACAAGCTGGTGCGCACCGTAAGCTGTCCGCCTCAGATAACCGGTTATGAATATGAAGTACAGGCATGCATCGACGCGCTTGAGCACGGCAGACTTGAGTGTGAGGACATGCCACACTCCGAGACTCTTCGCGTGATGGGGCTGCTTGACTCGCTGCGCATGGAGTGGGGCGTGCGCTATCCTATGGATGACGCGGAAGTGTGATGTCATCGTAAATATTGCAGAAAGACGACAACGGACGGACGCCATTACGGGTGTCCGTCCGTTGATGTTTATAAACAGACATATTCTATACGTAGAAAATTAGGACAAGAATCCGGCTTTATTGTTATTATTTGTGCATGAGTGATAAATAAACGGAAAAATAAGTCTGTGTCTTAGTGACGTGTTGCGTCGGAAAAACATTTATCGTATATTTGTCATACCTTAACTAAGCTGATGTATCACTTTAAACCTTTCGATTCTTATGGATAAACGCAATCTTATGCTGCCGGTGATGGTTGCATGCGGCATGCCTGGTTTTTCTCAGGAAAAGCCCAACATCATAATTGTGAATGTAGACGATATGGGTTATTCAGATCCGTCGTGTTATGGAGGCGACTATGTTGAGACGCCTAACATCGACCGAATGGCGGCGGAAGGCATAAGGTTCACGCAGTTTTATACGTCGTGTCCTATAAGTTCGCCGTCGCGCACGGGCTTGACCACGGGAATGTATCCCACACGTTGGGGCATCACCACATTCCTTCAGGACAGGGCAGGAAATGCGGCAAACGAACAGAACGATTTTCTTGACCCTTCAGCCCCTTCTATGGCAAGGGCGCTGAAAGCTGGAGGTTATGCCACCGGACATTTCGGCAAATGGCACATGGGAGGAGGCAGGGATGTGAAAAACGCTCCGTCAATAACCCGTTATGGCTTCGACGAATACTCATCCACATGGGAAAGTCCAGACCCAGACCCTAAGCTGACTTCGTCCAACTGGATATGGGCTCCTACTGACGAGGTGAAACGATGGAACCGCACGGCATACTTTGTTGACAAGACACTCGATTTCCTGTCGCGGAACAAGGGAAAACCATGCTTTGTCAACCTTTGGCCGGACGATGTGCACACGCCTTGGGTTTATGAAAACGATGAGGCAAGCCAGAGGGAATCAGCCGAGTCGTTCTCCATTGTGCTTAAAGAGCTTGACAATCAGATAGGACGTCTGATGCAGGGACTTAAAGATTTGGGCATCGACGACAACACCATCGTTATATTCACAAGTGACAACGGACCGGCACCAGCGTTTGACGGACACCGCACAAACTCACTCCGCGGACAGAAGGGCACGCTCTATGAGGGTGGAATAAGGATGCCTTTCATCATCCGGTGGCCGGGAGTCATAGAGCCGGGACAGGTGAACGGGCAGTCGGTATTGTGCGCGGTGGATCTCTTCCCGTCGCTGTGCGCAATCGTCGGAGCAGATTTGCCGTCGGAATATAGGCTTGACGGAGTTGACATGAGTGCTACGCTGCTCGGCAAGGAGCAGGCGGTGCGTGAGTCACCTTTGTTCTGGGAGTTCGGAAAAACGAAGAAGGACAGAGTCAGCCCGCACATCGCTGTAAGAGAAGGCGACTGGAAACTGCTCGTGAATGCAGACGGAAGCAGCGTGGAACTCTACGACATGAAGAATGACTTCAACGAAACTGTAAATCTCGCAACATCAAACCCGGAGACCGCCGGGAGACTCAAGCAAAAAGCCATAGAATGGTTTGGCGAGGCTTACCGCCAGTATGCCGACCATATCATACGTGTTTCCGCCGACGGTGACCCGGCCTGTGCCGGAGACGCATGGGAGAATGCCACCACATTGCAGCATGCCGTGGAGACAGCTTCTCAGTTTCCGTCGGCACAGATATGGATGAAGCAAGGGACATATGATGTGGAGGCTTCTGTCAATATAGACGATGTCGCAATATACGGAGGGTTCGACGGAACTGAAAGACTGTTGTCAGAACGCGACTGGAAGGCTAACCCTACGGTAATAGACGGTGGAGGAACAGTGTCGCCGTTGCGCAACTTCGGACTGGACAGGACAGTGCGCACAGTGCTCGACGGCATCATTGTGCAGAACGGCATAAGCGGTTCAGCCGATAACGGCAGCGGCAACGGAGGAGGAGCGATACTTGCCAATGGGGCGAAAGTGAGAAACTGCATATTCAGAAACAACCGTACGGCAGACGGGAAAAACGGTGCTGCTCTGCACTGCCACATGGGAACAGTGACGATAGAAAACAGTCTTTTTGTGAACAACTCGTCTACCGGCAACGGTGGAGCTGTGCAGGTGGGCGGCGGTGTGACGGCAAAGATAATAAACTGTACGTTGGTCAACAATACGTCGTCCGGTCCGGGAGGTGCGTTCGGCACGGGCAATGACGCTTCCAACATCAATATATACAACACCCTTGCATGGCACAACACCGGTGGGGACGGCAGTCCAAGCAGTTACGGACAGAACACAAACAAGGACGGAGGAGGAAAAATCGTGTCGATGAATTCTGCGATAGAGAGCGACAGCAGAAAGTTCGCGGACGGAGATGACGTCAACCATATCATGCTGTCAGACAACAATACACCGGACTTGCAGAATCCTTCTCAGGTAACCGGATACGCCGGTGCGGACATGACAGACGGAGAATGGGGCGCATACTCTTATGCTCTTTCGGAGCAATCCTTATGTGTTGACGCAGGAAACGCGGCTCTCACGTCAGGTCTGGAATACGATCTGGACATGCGGAGACGTCTGTCAGGAAGGCAGATAGACATCGGATGTTATGAGTATGACAACGGAGAGCCTTCTGTGACATCGCCTGTGATACGCGTCGCTGTTGACGGTGACAATGCCTGTGACGGGGCGTCATGGGATAGAGCCACTACCATTGAGCGTGCGGGAGAGCTTGCCGGGATGTATGCTACAGCTGTCGATGTGTGGATGAAAGAAGGGACATATGTCCTTGACCAAACCCTAAATGTGGACAAGCTGCGCATATACGGAGGTTTTGACGGAACGGAAACGGCATTGGAAGAGCGCGACTGGAATGAGCACCATACCGTGATTGACGGTGGAAGAAAGATATCGCCGTTGAGGAACTCAGCCCTTGAGTCTGAGGTGAATACCGTTCTTGACGGACTTATAATACAGAATGGTGTCAATCATGATAATGCCAACGGCAACGGCAACGGTGGCGGCGCGATACTCACCAACGGTGCGAGAGTGAGCAAATGCATATTCAGAAACAACCGTACAAAGAACGGAAAGAACGGCGGTGCTTTGCATTGCCACGTTGGAAAGATACACGTGGACAACTCCCTTTTTATAAACAACACCTCATCCGGTAACGGGGGAGCTGTACAGACAGGAGGCGGAGCGACGGCAGAGCTTGTCAACTGCACGTTCTCAAACAATAAGGCGGCTTCTTACGGCGGTGCGTTGGGGACGGGCAACAGCACATCTGCCGTCAACTTGTATAACTGTATTGCATGGAACAACATGGGACATGGCACATATGAAAGTTACGGGCAAAACGCTGACGTTGACGGAGGTGGAAGCGTGAAGTCGGTCAATTCGGCGGTGGAAAGCGTCAGCCGTAAGTTCGGCGACGGTGACGACAGCGGTCATGTTGTGCTCAACCGTGACGTGACACCTGCCTTTGAGGCATGTTCTTCAGTGTCGGGCTGTTCATATGATGAGGCTTTATGGAGTGACATAACCGGCTCGTCATACATGCTGACGGAAGGTTCCATATGTATGGACAACGGCAATGACTCTTTCGTTGAGGAAAGGTATGATCTTCGCGGAAACCTGCGCATAAGCGGAGAGTGTGTAGATATGGGAGCTTATGAGTTTTTCCCGTCTACGGCTGTGGATAAGCCGGAATACAGAAAGGCCGGTGTCGTGTATAAGAACGGTAGGCTTGTCTTTACCGGAACTGATGTTGGAGACAGCTTCGCTATATATTCGCCTGACGGCATCGAACTGCGAAGGGGAAAGATAACGTCAGACCTTTTCCATATGAAATATGATGGAAGAGGTCTTATTCTTGTGAATCTGAACGGAAATGTGTCCAAACTGTATGTATATTAGCAGGAATGGTAAAACCAGAAACGGTCATCGGACGTCACACCTGAGTGAAGTTTGTGTTATAGAAGAAGTTCGGTATGTGTCCTGATGACCGGTCTGGAATTTATCGGTATGTGAGAAAACCGCACGGTTAAATAACGAGTTTCATTGTCTCTACCGCAGATCCGTGCGTCACTTTCACTATGTATATGCCACCAGACTTGAGCGGCAGCCTTATCTCATTCGCATTGCCGTTTTGCGAGACGACTTTTGTGCCGTCTGTCCTGTAAACCTCTATTCTGTCTATCCTGTCTGTTGTGGTCAGGTGCAGAATGCCGTCGGCATAGATGCATGAAGGCTTTTCCGCGTCGGCATGACTTATGGATGACATTTGCAGGATGTGTTTCAGTCCGGCAAGGGCGTCAATCTTTCCTTGTCCGAAGATGCCGTCGGGCACGTCACCGGTGAATCTGTCATGCATGGATGTTTCCTTTATGGTACTCATCACGTCCTCATAGGTGAGCGAAGGCTCTGCCTCAAGCCATAAGGCGATGATGCCTGTCACTACGGGTGTCGCCATGGACGTTCCGCTTGCCGTGCCCCAAGTGTAGGTGCGGCTGTATGTAGGGTCTTTCACGGTCGCCACCTTGTCGGCGTCTTTCACATAGTAGCCGCTTGCGTATGAGTTGAACGACGACACGACGGCGGCTCCCGGTGCTGTGACGTCGGGCTTTATGCGTCCGTCGAAGGTCGGACCTTTGCCCGACAGAGGATATATGTCACCCTGTGTCCATGGTTTCTCGTGGGTGTTTCCTGATAAGTCGTTATATGACGTTTTGGACACATATGCCCCTACAGCCACGGAGTTGAATCCAGTAGCAGTGGCGGCTATGGTGCATGCGTTTGTGCCTTCGGTATATCCTTCACGCCCGGATGAGCCGAATTCGCCGTGGTCGCTGTTTATCATGTATCTTCCGTTCTCAGACTTGAGGACAATCTCCCATGTCTCGTTCTCCGGCATGCCATATACCATGTTCACGCTGAAATAAGGATTGCCGTTGGCTGGATTCGCCGACACATATACGCTCATGCTCCCGTTGTCGGTGCTCTGCGTGCCGAAGTCGTCAATGCGGTAAGACTGCCGTTTGCCGCTTTCGAATGTCTTGGTGAAATAAGTCTCGTCCGTGTTCTTGTCTTTCAGCGACAGCGTGAGAGTATATTCCGAACCTGCCACACCCTCTACGAACAGGTTGTCACGGTTGTATGAGGGCAGAATCCAGAAGCTTTTCATCACCTGGCTGTCCTTGTCCAGTGTCCCTTTAAGGGTGGAACGCCTGTGTCCCTCGTTGCCGGCGGCGATGGAGAGAATCTTTCCTTTCTGTCCCTTCATGAGGTTGTCTGTCAGAACAGTAAACGCATCCGTGCCGTCCTTGAAGCCAAGCACGGTGCCTATGCTCAGATTGATGGAGATTGGCTTCTGCGCCTTCTCCGCATATTTCAGCAGCCAGTCCAGTCCGTCAATTATTCCCTGCTCGGTCTTGTTGGTGGACACGAGCACGATGTCTGCCTCAGGCGCCACTCCGAGATAGGGTCCGTCGTAGCTGCCTGTGGCTATTCCTGCCACATGGGTTCCGTGAGTGTCGCCGGTGAGTTCCATGTCTCTCGACACAGAAGCCAGTTCTTCGCCAGTGAGATATTCCTTGCCGTAGCCGTAGCTGCTGTTGGTCTGCATGAAGTTATTCTGGTCCCATACAGCCCGTATGCGGCTTTTTCCGTTGCTGTCTCTGAAGTTTGGATGTCTGAAGTCAAACCCCGCGTCAATTATTCCGACCAGAACACCGTTGCCTTTATACGCTGTGTCAATGCCTGTGGCGGAGTGCACGGCGTCCACATTGGTTAGTGTCCGCACATTGTCCATCATGGTGCGCACCTCCTGTCCGGCGTCAATCTCCTCGACGTCGTTGTCGTCAGCCAGAGCCACTATGCTACTGACAGGAACTACAGCCGTGTAGACATCTCCGCAGCCCACGTTGAACCTCACACCGTAGACCCTGCTCAGGCGTTCCTTGTCGGCGTTCTCGCGTAGCCTTATGAAGAGGTTTGCCACAGCATCCGCCGCGACACCGTCCTGCGTGCCGCGTTTCTCTGTAAGCCTCAGTGTGGAGGCTGACAGCTTCGGACTATATGTCCTGACTCTTGTCTGCGCGCCTGCGCCCAGCAGACACAGTGACAGTGCCAGTGTTAACAGTGTTTTCCTCATATCTGTGTTAATAAAGTCCACGATGCGCGCTGTCACAGCGTCACCGTGGACTGAAGTTGAAACCTAATCTATATTACTTAACTATGATTTTATGGCTCTGCCTTGAATTGCCTGAATAAACGGTGACAATGTAGAGTCCTTCTGCCGGAACATACACGCTGCCTCCGTTCACAACGCTGTCGGCAACGGTCTTTCCGTCAATTGTGCTTACTGTGATGCGGCATGGCTTGTCAGATTTTGCCGAAACGTAATGTCCGTTCACAGCTATGCCGTTTTCGCCTGCGGCTGTTAAGCCTGATATGGAAGTAGCCTCGCTGTTCTGCCATTTCAGAACCGGATAGCCGCCGTTGATGTTCTTTGTGTCGGCAGTCCATATGTCCTGACCGTTGTCAAGCTGGGCGATAAACTCCGCGCTCTTCATCTCGTCGGCTGTCTTGGCTGTTACGCCCGGAGTCTCATCAAACGCCGCGTCTGCCATTTTGAGATAGAAGCAGTCAGAAACCTGCACACCGTCGTCATATGACCCTATCACCGCGCCTGAGTAGTAAGCGTCTGCGGACACCTTTCCAACATTGTAGCAACCGGTCACTGTTCCTTGAGGCAGATAGCCCACAATGCCTCCGGCGAACATTCCCTTGCAAGCAATGGAGCCTGTGTTGTAGCAGTTTGTCACTTTGCCGTCCAGGTCTACATATCCTGCTATGCCGCCGATATTCATCTGTGCGTCTATTGTGCCATGATTGACGCACTGTGATACTTCTCCTCCAAATACGTTTCCTACTATTCCTGCCTGTCCCATTCCGCCTGATCTGTCCATAGAAGCATAGCTGACGCAGTTTGTCAACTTGCCTCCTTTCATCGCTCCCACAAATGTGCCGGTGACATCGAGACCTTCAACTTTGGATTTTGCGCCCACGGTGAGGTTCTTCACTTCAGCGTTTCCTGATATGCATGCAAAGAGTCCTGTGCCTCCTACAGAATTGTTCGGATTCGGATCGACGTAATATATGTGGATGTTGTCAATAGTTTTACCGTTGCCATCGAACACACCGAGGAAATACTTCGATGCGTCTACCAGCTGATTGCCGTTCTCTTGGTCAACATACTCGTCGAAGAATCCTATAGGGTCGAATTTAAGTCCCTTGTCGGCTCCCATGTCGAGGTTGTCGGTCAGTTTGAAGTACTTGCCTTCATATGTCTCCCCGGCTTTCACCTGTTTAGACAAGTGTGCGAGCTGTGAGGCGTTCTCTATAAGGTATGGGTCGTTCTGCGTTCCGCTGCCCGCTGTCCACGGGCTGGCAGTGCCGTCCCATACCTGTGCGCCTGCTGTGGCTGCAAGTATTATTCCTAACAAGAGTAAAAATGTTTTCTTCATAATAGTAAGTGTTTAATGTGTTGTGTATATAATAATGTGAATGTATGATGGTCTTGTCTTTCTGCGGACTTCGCGCTAGTCGTTTGAGGGTGTTGCGCCGCATTGTGAGACATGCGAATGCCGTAATGCCATGTGCGTGCGTTCTTCTGTCATGTGGCTTTAGCTGTTCCGGCTTATGCGTGTTCCGGCAGGCTTCGCAGCAATGTTCGCCATGACGTTTTGCCGTATGTTCCGCCTTATGTCCGCCGTATATGAGATATCGTATTCACACATGCGTTCAGTCGGAAGCTGAGGGCAGGCATTTCATTGTGCCGGTTGCCGGTTGCCGACATGTTTTCCCAATGATGTGATGTCTCTGCTTTTCTGTGTGGAGAATATCCGGTTGGCGTGATGTCTGTGTTTGTCCTGTTTTATGAGAATGATGTTTATGAAAATATGTCTGAATCATCACCGGAGGTGATTTCCACAATAGTGTGATACATGTGTGGATTTCGCAAATTTATGTATAATTATTTCTGTATCAAAATTTTTACAGAATTTTACCAATAATAGCGTATTTCAGTTGAATAAAAATTGCGTAACAAGCCTGACAGTCTGCATTTACGAGATTTTACGAATCATGAGAACGATGCACGATGTCGTGGGGCATACACACCACCTCCGCATCCGGAGAGGTCGTTCCGGTGCGGAGGTCGGGAGGTTGATGGCACGTCAGCCGTCATGCTTCCGGTGCCATTGTGTTTGTGACTTTCCGTGGTTTGCGTCCGGATGCGTCGTCATCCGTTTGCAGCCACTCTGCGTTCTGTCTCCAATGCTCTCGGGAATATGATGTTGTTCTCGATGTGTATGTGCTCATGAAGTGCGTCGCGGAATGCGCGCAGGCGGCTCATGAGGAGTCTGTAGCTGTCGCATGCGTCGTCGGGAGCGGTGAAGTCTGAGGTCAGTCCGGCTATTGTCACGAACCGTTCGCCTTCCGCGCTGTGCTCGCTTTCCATCACCCCGATGGGGTAAAGGATTGTCCCGCAGTGGAACGACTCCGCCTCACGGTGTTCCGCCTCCGCCTGACACAGCTCATAGATGTATGGAAACAGCACCTGCTCTTCCTTGCCCAGATGGTTCTCGAGGTCGGCAAGCGACTGGCGGAAGAGATGTCTTATCTCTGCCAGTTCGGGATGGTGGGCTCCATGGACAGATGTCACCTTGTCGAGAAGCTTCTCTATCTGAGGACCTACGGTCCTGATGTTGCGGTGATGTATCTTCAGGACATAGTCCACGAGCAGGTCCAATGGCCATGAGGCAAAATCCTTCACGGCGGCGGGAGCGTCGTCAGCCGCGTTGTCAAGCTCATGCGCCACAGCCTCGGGGTCGAGTCCGCGGGCGCGGCATGCCTCAGTGAACGGTGTGCTGCCGTGGCAGCAGAAGTCTATGCCATGACGCTGGAAGACAGATGCCGCCGCGAAGTTGGCAGCCACGATGCCGCCTGTTGTCTGGTTGTCATAGTTCTTATTTGTCATGATGAAAGTTCTTTTCAGTTTGAAAGTCCGAATTTGTCAAGGTCTTCCTCCACAGTGCCGATTCCGGCTATGCCGAGGTTCTCGACAAGCACTTTGGCTACGTTAGGCGAGAGGAATGCCGGAAGTGTCGGACCAAGGTGTATGTTCTTCACTCCGAGACTCAGCAGCGCGAGCAGCACGATGACGGCTTTCTGCTCATACCATGCTATGTTGTAGACGATGGGCAGGCTGTTGACGTCGTCGAGCCCGAACACTTCCTTCAGCTTCAGTGCTATGACCGCCAGTGAGTAACTGTCGTTGCACTGTCCTGCGTCGAGCACGCGCGGTATGCCCTGGATGTCGCCCAGCGGCAGTTTGTTGTATCTGTATTTGGCGCATCCTGCGGTGAGTATGACCGTGTCTTTGGGAAGACGCTCCGCGAAGTCGGTGTAATAGTTGCGGCTGTTCATGCGTCCGTCGCATCCAGCCATGACCACAAACTTGCGTATTGCTCCGCTCTTGACAGCCTCTACAATCTTGTCGGCGAGCTGGATGACCTGATTGTGGGCGAATCCGCCGGTTATCTGTCCGTGCTCTATTTCCTTCGGCGCCGCGCATTTCTTTGCCAGTTCTATTATCTCGGAGAAATCCTTATGTCCGTTTTCGTCTGTTTCGATGTGGCGGTAACCAGGGAATCCTGTCGAGTTTGTGGTGAACATGCGGTTCTTGTAGTCGGCGTTGGGCAGCGGCGGAACGATGCAGTTGGTCGTGAAAAGTATCGGACCGTTGAACGATGCGAACTCCTCGCGCTGCTTCCACCATGCATTGCCGTAGTTGCCTGCGAAGTGTGCGTATTTCTTGAATGCCGGATAATAGTGTGCAGGGAGCATCTCTCCGTGTGTGTAGACGTCGACGCCGGTGCCTTCAGTCTGCTCGAGCAGCATCTCGAGGTCTTTGAGGTCGTGTCCGCTGATGAGTATTCCGGGACGGTTGCGCACGCCTATGTCTACAGTCGTAGCCTCGGGATGCCCGTAGGACGATGTGTTGGCAGTGTCGAGCAGAGCCATTGCGTGCACTCCCACCTCGCCTGTCTTGAGCGCAAGTTCCGTGAGCTCGGCTACGGACATGCGGTTGTATGCGGTCTCGGCAAGCGCGCTTTGCATGAAGTGATGTATGGCTGTGTCGTTGTGTCCCAGACGCATGGCATGCTCCACGTATGCCGCCATGCCTTTCAGTCCGTAGACAATGAGTTCCTTGAGCGAGCGTTTGTCCTCGTCGGTCTCGTGCAGCACGCCCACCTCGCGGGCTTTAGCGTCGTAGTCGTCGCGTGTGCCGCTCCACGTCACCTCGTCTACATGAGGCAGTTCTATACCGTGTGCCGCAGCCGTGTCTTTCAGAGAGTCGCGCAGAGAAAGGGCTTTGTCCACGCGGCGGCGTATGCTCTCGATGTCGAAGTTGGCATTTGTGATGGTGCTGAAGAGAGCGTCGACGACAAACCTGTCGACCTGCGCGTCGACACCAATCTCGTTCTTCCTGAGTGTCTCGGCTACCGCAGAGATGCCTCTTGTCACGAACAGCAGCAGGTCCATGCTGCATGCCGTGGCGGCGTCCTTGCCGCACACGCCTTTCATTATACACCCTGTGCCTCTGGCTGTTTCCTGACATTGGAAACAAAACATCTTATTTTCCATATCTGTCACTGTTTGTTTGGTTTTGTTATTGTATGTTTTCTTTTGTATGAATGTTTTTTATTATTTTTGTATAAGCTAAGCTTCGGCTCGGCAGTGTCAAGTCTGGTAAAACAGTGTTTTCCCGTCTTGCCGTTGCACTTGCCTTGCATTATCTTTGTCCGGCAGCATGCTACGGTCCGGCAGTGAGGCTCTGTTCCCACCTGCCTCTTACGCAGCGGATTTTTTGTAAAGATGATGCAAATGAGCGGAATGAGAGCTTGCTCTCAAAATCCCATATGCAGCTTTTCTTATGCAAAGGTAAACCTGCGAAAACGCTCAAACTGTATCAAATGTTACAGTGGATGTGAAAAATAATTAAAACTGACTATATTATGGAACTGACACCCCTTCTTAAGATTATGCCGTTTCGCGGAATGAGTGAGACGGAGCTTGCCTCGCTGCTCTTTGGCGGGCATGGCAGTGTGCGAAGATTCGCTACCGGAGACTTCATCGCGTTGCAGGGCAGCCTGTGCCGCGGACTATATGTGCTTGTGAGCGGCAGGGTGAGGGCTGCTATGGTGAACGCGGACGGCAAGGAGGTGACCATCGAGGAGATTGAGGCACCGGCTCTGCTTGCCTCCGCTTTTGTCTTTGCCACGGAGAACAGGTTCCCCGTGCAGATATCGGCAATAAAGCCTTGCGAGGTGTGTGTCGTAGGTAAGGACCGCCTGACGGAGGCTATGAGCCGTGTTCCGTCGCTCATGTCGGGATTCCTGACGGACATCAGCGACCGCAGCGCATTCCTCGGCAGGAAACTGAATGAGTTCGCACTGCTCGACCTGAAGAAACGTATTCTTGAATATCTGAAGACAAATCCGGTGATACGCAACCAGCGCGAGGTGGCTCAGCGTCTGGGTGTGACAAGACCGTCACTGGCGAGAGCCTTGTCTGAACTGGCGAAAGAGGGGAGACTGCCTGCAAGTAAGGGAGCGTCGGAATGACATGACGGCGAGTCTGCCACCGTATGCTTCCCGGTTTGCGCGGTCATGCGGGATAAGCTTATGCCTCATTTTCACGGTCTGCCGCTTATGCTCTCTTGTGCATGCTCCAGCCACCGTATGCCGTGCCATCGTAAAAGCGACGGAGTGAGACAGTAGATTAACACGCGGTGTGAAATTACCTGGTAAGAGCGAAATATGGTATAACAAAAGTGAGGATGAGGATAACGTCAAGTCAACGAGAATCGTGCGGAAGCGAGCAGACGCTTGTCTGCCGGTGTGTACGCGAATTTTAAAGGTGTGGATATAATGTGTTGTAAATAAGCGTGTTGCGTGTTTTGTTCTTGAAAACAAATCATGTGGCACGGTGAAAAAGCCTTTTCCATCATACAGAAAAGCCTTTATGGGCAGGCGAAAGAGGCTCTATCGGAACGTGACACAGCCTCTCTGGGAACGGCACATTGAACGGTGAGCCGACGGAAAGAATGCGTGCGGTTCTTAAAAAGGACAGATACTGCGTTTTTCAGATGAAAAAAATGACGCATTATATGGCTTCCGTCGAAATCAAGGAAATAAAAAACCGGTGGAAGAGAGTGTCTGAGCAGATACTCAATATCTGTTTGCCGAAAAATATTTGTCAATATTTTTTACTTCACACAGTGCCTCGTTCCACCGGTGTCTGACGCACAAAGAATGCGGCAACGTGTACGCCATAGCGTAACGTTGTCGCATTGCAGGTCTTATCGTAAGTTATTCATACTTCTAAATGTTGTCCATGCTCCATATCTCTTTTGCCGCGCGGACAATTTTGTTGAAACGATTTTCTATGCACGACTTGTCCCAGACAGGATGCTCTCTGTCCCCGACAAACTCCATTATCTCTTTTTGCTGGTTGAGCAGATTGTCCGTGCCATATGTCCGGAGCTTGTCTGCAAACGGACGGTTGCCCAAAGAACTGTTCTGCCTTCCAGCCATAAGCATGAGGTTTCCGACACTGTTCATCCATTCTCCGGAAACGATGCCCTCCTTCGGATTTTCCTTGTCCGCATAAACACCGTATCCTTTTTCCAAAGGAGAGTCTTGCGTCTGAGGAGCTATGTGCTCAATGCTTTTGTCGGAAATGACATCCTCATACGTAATCTTAGGTATAGGATAGTTGTCGTTACACAGATATTGTTCGTATCTCCACAGCAGGTAGTTGTCCACAGGATTGCGGTAAAACCATCCGCTCTTGATGTGGCTTATCATCTCGGCATCGCTCCAATATCCCCACCACATGTCGTTGTTGAGCTTCTGTTTCACATCGTCTATTTGCCTGTCAAAGCTTTCCGTGTCGTAAGCATTCTGAATGACGTTATGCAGTCTGCCCTTTATGTCAGCCCTTCTGCCTCTGACCAGTATGCGGAACGTCAGATTCTCCATCAGCCTGATAAGCCGCATGTACACTTCGTCGCAGACATCAGACAGTCTGGCTTTTATGAGCATGGGATATGAGTAAGCCATGTTGTTCATGCATTTCAGGTTGGCGGTATAGAAAGAATTGTCCTGCTCTATTTGCCTGACAATTGAAAAAGCCCTGGAGAGTCCGTTCACAAAACGTTTTATTTGGTTTGTCTGCTTGTCTTGGGGAACTGATTTAAGCCAATCTTTAACCTCACTCACGACTTTATCACTATAATATCCGTTAGGTCCGGTAGCCTTCCAGTAATAATTGAGCACATTGTCCTCATCCACGGTAATGAGAACAATGTTGCGGTATATCTCCTCAAAAGCATTTTCTATATAGGCTGTTCCTTCACTGTCGTTCCCCTGTCTGAAAAGCTGTAACATGAAATATGCCTTGAGGACTTCCAGATTGGTGAGTTTCTTTCCTCTGTCGTTCTGGTAGGCGAAAATCTGTGCCGCCTGAAGCTTGTCCTTGACAATGAATGTGGTGAGGGATGCGTTCTCAAGCGTGTCTGCCCATGACAGCATCTGCGGTACGGACACTTTGCTCATTTCATCCTCAAAGTAGGCGCGCGCATTGCGCATTGCAATCCTTGACTTGGAAGTGAGTTCCTCTTCATGGACAGACTCTTTATATTCTATGATGGCATCGATAAAGAAATTGTTGTCATAAGAAACGGTCGTGATTTTAAGTCTGTTGGATGTGTTGTCTTTCAGATAGCGGTCTGTTATGTTATTCAACAAGCCGGTTATGTCATCTGCATTTCCTGCATTGATCCATTCATCTTGCCTGTGCCTTATGGCATTAATAAGTACACTGAAGAAGATGACGCATGTGGTAAGACGCTGTTGCCCGTCGATTATATATAATGTATTCTCGCTTTTTTCAAACAGGAAATGTCCCAGAAAATAATTCTTTCCACATTCCATCAGATCCTCAACAAGCTGTGATAACTGCCGTTCTCCCCACGTGTAGGCACGCTGGTATTCAGGTATGACGAACCGTATGTCGGGTTTCGCGAATAAATCTTTTAGTGTTGTAGACTTCATAACGCTGTAAGTTTAAATATATGTCTTGATGGCTGAAGGCGAGAAGGCTCCGGCGTCTGCCAACGCAAGACGTGATATTACGAGCCATATCAATTGCAATGGGCGGAAGTGTTCAGTTGGCGGTCCGGGCGTCTGCCGGCGGAAATCATAGCAAAAGCCCTGCATGTGCGGTGTCATCTGTCATTCAACCGTTCATCTTCTCTATCCAGAATCTTACTCTCTCAGAAACCGTACCGGCGTCAGTGGACGGCACTTTCTCCAAGACCACATATCCTTCCTCGTTGATATCCCTGTCCTGGCATCCCATTCTTTTCAGTGCGTTCTTCATCATATCCAAGTCTCCGTTTCTGTTGGCGAAATGTATGAGGACATTTCCGCTGTTCCCGTCTTCAAAGATATCCATGTAGAGAGTCCTTTCTCCGTCCGAATACATCTGGCAAGCCAGCATGTCCCAATACCATATGAATGTTTCCCAATGCTCATGTGAGCCTACGGCTTTCTTCCATGAGGCGGTGCGGTGATGGTGTTTTATTATGTCCTTCAGCTGATTCACATTGTCTATGATATATTGCTGCATATCCCTGTCAGACTTGAACGCCTCTGAAAAATGACCTTCAGCTATACTGCAATAAGGCTCTGCCAGATACTGCCACCATTGACCATGGCTTCTGCGTCCGCCCTTTTCCCATTTCAATGGCTTTGAAAAATCGGGGTCGCTCTCATACGTTGCTTGAATATAATATTTCCCTTGCCAGAATCCTACGCCAATGACTCCGGGATTACTGTTATTGTCCGTCATCCTGAAACCGTCATATTGGTCGGTCATTCCTTCGACGCGCCATCCTTCTTCTTCCCATTCAGACAAGGCGTTATCCCATAAGGCGGTGTCTTCAGGGAGAGAGGCTGTGTCTTGCCTCATGCCGTCTTCCGCATCAGGATTTGTTTCCGGGATGGTGTTTATGCACGCATCTGCAATTGAGTTGGAAAGCACGTTCAAATCGACAGTTATGCGCTGTCGCTCTTGTTTTGTTTCGCTGTCATCGCTTTTTGCATGTCGATAGGCGTCGGAAAAGTTTTCGAGCGTGCTTAGCCTGTGAGTGTCGTCAAACTTAACGTCATCTCCATACAGATCTTTGCGGAACGCATTCACAATGGAAAAAAGACAGTCTAACAACTGGTCGGGTGAGTTGCTTCTGTTCTTACGGATGACATTCTGTTTTTCATCATCAGGACAACAATGCTCGATGAGTTCTTTAACCGAGCTGCTTACAACGGCTATGTATTTCGAGTCGCAGTGCATCGCAACATAGGATGTCTGGAATTCAAGGCGTATCTTTTCCTCATCCGAAAGCTTGTGGTCCTTTATCACGTCATACAATGTATGAAGATAGTCTTTATAAATTCTGAGTTTCTCTTCAAAGACCTTGGCGGCTCTCTCACGTTCAACGTCATTGTCGCTCTGGCCACGGAGCAGAATCATTGTTATGATAGCGGTTATCACCACTCCGAGAACAGCTGCAAACATCTCATACCATAGCTCTTTCTCTGTAAACAGACGCAGGTATATGGCAAAGAAACATGCCAGAGCAATAAGTATGGCTGTTACTGTTATGATTTTATATTGAGTGAATTTGTTCATGTAAAGTATATTATAAGTTTTATGTACAGAAACTTGCATATAGCAGCCATATCGGGACATTATGATGACATGTCCCGATATGGCTGATGGGTGTCAGCGTGTGGGACGGCTGTTTATCTTCTTTCCAAACATGTCATAGGTATCAAGCCATGACCCTTTTCTCACTACGAATGTGTCGCCGGTTATGCTTACAAACATGCCGACAGACTCCGGAATGCTTTTGATTTTCCTGCCGAACTCATTGTACAGATCATACCATGAGCCTTTGTGTACAATGAAGAACTGTGAACCCCATCCCAGCATCATTCCGATGCTCTCAGGAACGGTCTTCTGTCTTTTCCCACGGTCGTCGTAAATTTCGTACCAGCTGCCGTGACGCTCAATAATAGAAATAGCCATAATTGTTATCAGGTGGTCGTACAGTCCCTTTTGACCTTTAAATAAAACACTGAAGCGTGGAACTGCAATGCTACCACGTCTTAAGTCGGAGGTCGTAGGAAAACCTTTATTCAGGATATGGTAATAGCAGCCCACGCTATAGCGCGAGAACCACTATGCTCTCTCTCTGAATAAGTCTTGAATTTCCTACGTTCCCGACTTTGAGATAAGCATAACGTTTCTTTCTCAATGATTTTACAGAAAAACAACAACCAAATAAAATCTTAATAAAATCAATGTATTAGGCGGAATTGAGTCACGTGATGGCATTTGTTGTTTTCCTATTATTTGCCGATTATTGTGTTACTTTTGTTGCTTGTTTGTTACCCATTTCAAAAAGAAGTGTTATCTTTGTGTCGGTAACAACAAAATGAGTAACAAATATGAGAAAGAAAAAGCCTATCAAAGCCAAAGAACCTATCAGAATAAGATTTAAGGCTATCGCCAACGGTAACAAATCAATTTATTTGGATTACTACCATAACGGCAAACGTTCCTATGAATTTCTAAAATTATATCTTATCCCGGAAACAACCGAGGCGGCAAAGGTGCAAAATGCCAATATCATGCAAGTGGCAAATGCAATCAAAGCCCAACGGATGATAGAACTTGCAAACAATCAAGCTGGGATAAAGGCAAACACCCAATTGTCTAAAATGTTGCTTGTTGATTGGATGCAAGTGTATCAAAAAAGCCTTATTAGGGACGGCAAAACCTATGGGGCAACAATCAATAACACAATAAAGATGATAAATGAATATCAGAAAGGGATATTACTTAAAGACGTTGATAAAGTTTTCTGTATTGGTATTATTGACTATATGAGAAACAAATATCGGATGAGTAACGGGAAACCCTTGTCAGCCGTAACCATAGCCAACAATACACGTGCGTTAAGTTGTGCCTTGAATAAAGCTGTAAGGGATGGGGTTATTAACCAAAATCCTTTGCATACTTTGTCAGCGAGCGAGAAACCACAAATACCACAAAGCAAAAGGGAATTTTTATCTATTGAAGAAGTGAAAGCATTGATTTCAACCGATTGTGATTTGCCAATAGTGAAACAGGCTTTTTTGTTTTCTTGTTTTTGCGGTTTGAGGGTGTCGGATGTTGAGGCTTTGACGTGGGGGATGATTTCAAAGGACAACGGGAATTATGTGTGCAATATCGTTATGAAGAAAACAAAGGAACAATTGTATTTGCCATTATCCAAAGAGACGTTAAAATGGTTGCCAAACCGAGGGGAAGCCAAAGACCAAGATAAAGTATTCCCGTTGCCGTCCGATAGTTGCGTTTATAAGTATCTGCAACAATGGGTAAGGGCGGCAGGGATTACAAAACACGTTTCATTTCACGTTTCAAGACATACATTTGCAACAATGATGATTTCTTTGGGGTCGGACTTATATACGGTTAGCAAGTTGTTGGGGCATACCAACATTAAAGTAACGGAAGTATATGCAAAGTTGGTGAACGCCAAAAAGTTTGAGGCGGTAAACCTTGTAAATGACGTGTTCTAAATAATATGGATGTGTTTGCAGATAATATAAAATGCCCACAATGCGGGGTTGAATGGAAATTCCGCCCCGGCTTACATGGAAAGCGATGTTATTACTACTGCAATAGATGTGGCAAGGAAAAGGCGGTGGTTTTAGACTTTGCGCCCGGTGTTGTCGTTGATTTAGCGGCAGACTATGGAGCGTGTATTTGTGGCGGTGTATTCACGCAAAATATTGAGCATCCAATTTGCCCCAATTGCAATTGTTGTATTAAGTAAAGCAAAGGTTATTATGAAAAATGGAGCATATAACGCCTTGATAGAGATAGAACAGATACTAAAAGAAGCAGATACATTTGTAAAAAAGGGGCTTGCATTACCCCCGGCTATGATTTCTCAAATAAATAAACTTGAAGATTTAGGCAGGAATATAGAAGCCTATGCAAGAGCAACAGGCGATAAAAAGATAATAGAAGAAATTGGCAAGATTTCACGTTTTGAACTGCATGCTATATTCTCATGGTATGATATGCCACAAGATACAAGAATGAGCGTGGCACGGTGCATAAGGTCGCTTTATAACGTTGCACGGATGAACGATAAAAATAGCCAAACAATGCAGGATGTAGAGAATAAACAAAAGCCACCACATTATAGCAAAGATGAAGAAGAAAAGGCAATAAGACAATTTAATAGCCTTGTAGATGGTGGTTATTTCCCCTCTGAAACGCTTTTGGATGATTGGTTATACATTTACGGAGTTCAAGGGAAATCCCCTAATAAAAAGCCTTTGGAATGGCAAAAGACACAAATTGAATTGGGGTATCTTGTACGTTGCATATGGCAAAATTCAGATACACGGCAATGGGCTATTTGTGAACAAGTTTTTACAATCAAAGGTAAAAAGCCAAATATAAAAACCATAAAAAGCGATTTATCAAAAATTGATAATGACGATAAGAATAGACCCAAAACATTTGATAAGTTAGATGATATATTAAAAGGCTGAAATACAAGGGTGACAGTTGGGGCAACGGTTGGTTACTGTTGCCCTTTTTTATTGTCTTTCTTGCCGATTTTTGCATCATGTTTAACGGACGGCGGGGCGAGTGTACATAGTTCCGATGTCACAAAGCAAAAATGGCATGGAAGAAAAAATAAATCAGATTTTAGCCTATTCCTTGTTGGCGGCAAAAAACGTGCTGACATTGGAAGATGTAGCCCTATTGACAGGGTTAAGCAAATCATATCTTTACAAACTGACTTGTGCCAAGCAGATACCCTATTATCGTCCTAACGGAAAACAAATCTACTTTGACCGGGGCGAGGTTGAAGCGTGGATGAAACAAAACCGGGTAAACACACGCCAAGAAGCGGAACAACAAGCGGCAATGTATGTTGCAGGGCATAAGAAAGGGGGTGCATTATGATTACCCCAAAAATACGCTATTATGCAAAAATGGAAGATTGCACAGGTAGTGGAAAAATCCCTAAATACGTGATAACGGCACA
>ULSM01026484.1_pt1 | contig 33282 bp, 24 predicted proteins | sample 1956381 | NCBI WGS metagenome assembly ULSM01 (sample SAMEA4835710, study PRJEB28245) | human gut metagenome | biome: gut microbiome; material: fecal sample | place: Denmark | collected 2008 | reverse complement strand
ATCAAGTCTGGTAAGACTTCGTCTTCCCGCCTTGCTGTTGCGCTCGCCTTGCATTATCTTTGCATAAGATAAGCTTCGGCTCGGCAGTATCAAAACGTGGACCGGCGATATTTTGAAATCACGGTAAGGCGGTGCGGAAGATGCCGTCTGGCATACCGATATATAACAACATAAACACTATAACATTATGAAAGTAGCAATTGTAGGAGCAAGCGGAGCCGTAGGACAGGAGTTCCTGCGCATACTTGCAGAGCGTGATTTCCCGATGGATGAACTGGTGTTGTTCGGCTCAGAGCGTTCGGCTGGACGAAAGTACAGCTTCAAGGGAAAGGATTACGAGGTGAGACTGTTGCAGCACAACGACGATTTCAAGGATGTCGACATCGCGTTCGTCTCCGCAGGAGGAGGCACATCGAAGGAGTATGCCGACACAATCACCAAGCACGGAGCTGTGATGATAGACAACTCGAGCGCGTTCCGCATGTGTGACGACGTGCCTCTGGTTGTGCCGGAGTGTAATGCCGAGGATGCGCTCAACCGTCCGCGCGGCATCATCGCCAACCCCAACTGCACTACAATCATGATGGTGGTGGTGCTCAAACCGCTGGAGCAGCTCAGTCACATACGCCGGGTGCACGTGTCGAGCTACCAGAGCGCAAGCGGCGCGGGTGCCGCTGCGATGGCTGAATTGCAGCAGCAGTATGAGCAGCTCGTGGAGGGCAAGCCTGTGACTGTGGAGAAGTTCCCGCATCAGCTCGCCTATAACGTCATTCCGCAGATTGATGTCTTCACCGACAACGGGTATACAAAGGAGGAGATGAAGATGTTCAACGAGACACGGAAGATAATGCACAGCGACGTGAAATGCTCTGCTACATGCGTGCGTGTGTCGTCGCTCCGTTCCCATTCGGAGAGCGTATGGATTGAGACGGAGACTCCGATAAGCGTCGAGGATGCGCGTAAGGCAATAGCAGCCGCACCGGGATGTACGCTGAAGGACGACCCGGCGAACCTTGTCTATCCTATGCCGCTGGAGACAGCCGGACTGGACGATGTGTACGTGGGACGCATCCGCAAGGACCTTACCGACGACTGCGGTCTCACGCTGTGGCTCAGCGGTGACCAGATACGCAAGGGTGCCGCGCTCAACGCCGTGCAGATAGCCGAATATCTGATAAAGGTGGGTGACGTGAAATGATTTGTGACGGTCGGCAGACCGGTGGATATACATACGGCGTATGCTGTGAGTCAACCTCAGCATATGCCGTTTTTTCATGCGCGTATGGTTAGGGCTCAGGCATGACGGTGAGACTGCCGTGGCATCGCGGCATTATTCGCGTGGGACAGACAGTGACGGGAAGGCATGCCGTAAGATATTTTTCGTGCCATTATATTAATGTATGCATCATATTATATTAATGTATGCGCGCATGTATATTAATAAAGGTGTGATGTGAAAATAAAACGCCGGGCGGTAATGAAAAACCGTCCGGCGTTGTGCGTGTGCGCCTGATAGGACTCGAACCTACACGTCGCGAGACACCAGATCCTAAGTCTGGCGCGTCTACCAATTCCGCCACAAGCGCGAGTAGAGTGTACCGTAACCGACGTTTTTTCCACCTGTGTGGTGGCGTGTTGCGGTCGCTGTGATTCTGCATGAACAGGAATCGCTGCAAAGTTACACTTTTTTTATATCATATACGAACGAAACGGTATTTTTTTTAGTCGCCTTCGGCAGGGCTGTTCATTCGGAAGTATATCGCGGGGAGGGACCGACAAGGAGACGGGCTGCGTGTTGGAATGATGCCATATGCGGACTGTGGATTCCACGAAAACGCACCGCGCATACACTTTTATGCTTAATTTATTGTGAAAAAAAGATATAATGGATGGTTTTGTTTGCGTTGTAATGAATATTACATTATCTTTGTAGAAGACAAGCTGCACTTGGGAAAGTATGAGCAAGCTCCCTTTCCGCTCGTTTGCATTGTCTCTACAAAACAACTATAAATTTACTGCTGTGACCGGACTGCTGTATTTATTTGAACCTATTACCCTTGACGAAAAGAACGGCATATATCTTATGAACTGGACGGATGTAGGGATTGCGGCTACAGAAAAGTTGTCCGCAAGGCTCGTTGTCATGGCTAAGGACACTTGCAGCATGCAGGAAACAGAAGGCGTACGCACCGCGTCGTGCCGCACAGTGTATTCTGGTGCGCTCCGAGGGGCAGGGCAATGGTGAAGATTTGCTGTGAAACGGATGTTTACGAAAGCAGTAGTAGGATAAGCAGCGGACTGAAATTATCACACGAGAAATGGACAGTAGAAAACATATAGAGACGTGGATGGTGCGTGCCGTGCGTACTGCCGTGTTGCTGGCGGTGTTTATCATGATGCCTGAAGGCATTATGGCGCAGCACAGCGACTTCGGTGTATGGACAACGGTGGGTGCGGAGAAGAGTCTTGGAGAGAAATGGAGCGTCGGGGCTGAAGGCGAGTTCAGAACGCGCGACAATTCCGGAACAGCCGACAGATGGAGCTTCGGACTGGAAGGAAGCTACAAGATTGTGACCGGACTGAAGCTCTCAGCAGGATACACTCTGCTCTACGACAACAACGACGGGGAGATAACCGTTCATGAGGACGGCTCATACAACAGTCGGAGACCGTCCTACTGGGGACTGCGCCACCGCTTCAACGTGTCGCTCACGGGTAGTGTCAAGACAGGACGGTTCGGTATTTCGCTGCGCGAAAGATGGCAGTACACCTACCGTCCGAGGAAAACCACGGAGCGTTACGACTATGATAACGGATTGTGGGAGGACTATAATGTGAGAGGCAAGGGGCACAATGTGCTGCGCTCGCGGCTCAAAGTGGAGTACGATATTCCCGGATGCAGGATAGACCCTTATGCCAGTGCCGAGATGTACAACTCGTTTTCGCTGGAGAAATCGCGCTATATAGTGGGCGCGGAGTGGAAAATCACGAGGACGCACAGCGTGGGGTTGTATTATCTTTATCAGAATGTAAACAACGACAAGGATGATGACGACACCGACGAACATGTGCTCGGACTGAGCTACAGGATAAAGTTGTAGTGCGTGAAAGGCATATGTGCCATATCGAAGGTCGCGCAGCCGGTGCTTCCGCAAGGCTCACGGTTGCTGTAATCAAACTTTTATTTCATAATAAGACGAATGTTTTCATAATAAAATATTGACGTGAGTCAATTGCTGTTTTTAGGGTAACACGGACCGGTCGGAGCATCTTCACGACCGGTCCAATTTGGTTTAAAAGGTAAAAATGTAAAAAAGTAAAAAGGTAAAAAGGCGGGGGAAAGGGTAAAAGGGTAAAAAGGTAAAGAGGTAAAAGGCAATTGGTAAGGGTAAAAGGGTAAAAAGGTAAAGAAGTAAAAATAACGTTTGAGGTATCGACGAGCTGTCTTTTGAATGTTGACATGCATTATCAAGAAGCTCCATGTCGCTCCTGTCTTGTTCCAATCCGCCTGTTTTTACCTCTTTACCTTTGTACCTTTTTACCCTTTTATCGCAGTGCATTCCACCTCCACAAGTGCGTTCTTGGGCAGCGTTTTCACCGCCACAGCCGACCGTGCGGGGAAAGGCTTGCTGAAAAACTCGGCATACACCTCGTTCATAGCGGCGAAGTTGTCCATGTCGGAGAGGAAAACGGTGGTCTTGACAACGTGTGCCAGGTCAGTGCCCGCCTCTTCCAGGATGTGCATAGCGTTGGTGAGCGACTGTCTGGTCTGCTCCTTTATGCCACCCTCTGCAAACATTCCAGTTGCCGGATCGATGGGAAGCTGTCCGGAGATGAATACCATTCCTCCTGCCTCGATGGCCTGACTGTATGGTCCGATTGCTTTCGGAGCCTTTTCTGTGCTTATTGCTTTCATGTGTGTTGATGTTTTATTGTTGTGTGAATATTGGTTTTCCGTGTTGTCGTATCATTTCCGTGCCGTTGCCGTACGCAGTGTCCGTAGTGCTCAGTGAGTGTCTTCCGCCGTGCCGCCGTTGATGATGCGCCGTGCGTATTCTATTATGGTGTCCCTTCCGCGCAGCATGTCGGCATTGTCGAGCGACACCCTGTAGTCAGGCTCTATGCCGAACTCGGTAGTCTGTCTGTCAGTGTCGTACATGGGACATGCCGAGAACCGCACGCTCCATCCTATAGGGAGCTCGCTCGTGTAGGGCATTCCTGCTCCGCCGCCCGTCCTGTCGCCCACGACGGTAACGCCCGGACAGCACTTCATGTACTTCACAAACTCGTTGGCTGCGCTGTATACCGCCCTGTTGGTAAGCACCACGGCGCGTTTCTGCCATCGCAGTCCCTTGGCAGGCTTGAGCCTCTGCTCCTCCATCTTGGAGAAGTCGTTGTGCCCCGGACCGGTCTTGTGCTGCATGTAACCCACGCATATCTCCTCGTTGGTGAAGCGTGCCGCGAGCTTCTCCGCAGCCGTGAGCATGCCTCCGCTGTTGTCGCGCAGGTCGATGATGAGTCCGTTGCAGGGTGCGAGGAAAAGCAGTATCTCGTCCAGATTGCCGTCGCCCGGAGCCGTGGAGAACGACTTGCAGCGCAGGTAACCCGTGTTGTCGTCGAGCACGCGGTATTCCATTCCCGCCGCTATGCGGTAGTCCGTGCCAAGGTATTTTCTTATAAGCGTGTCGCTGTAGTTTGACGGATAGTCCTCCTTCCACGACCAGTTGCGCGCCACGTCCCACGCCGAGTACATGTTGACGTGCCCGTCGCGCAGTTCGCCGAGCATGTTGCCGAGAATCTCGAACAGCTGGTCCTCCGTCAGGTTGTCGCTCATCTGCACCGAGTAGCGGCTGCGTACCTCGTCCCAGTCGAGCCCGTACTCCTTGCCCTTCGCCTCGAAGAAGCAGTAGTGCTCGTCCATTATGCGCCACAGAGCCTCGAAGTTGCCGCGCGGATTGTCGGCATACTCCTCCTCGTCAACGCATGAAGTGATGCATGCCGTCATAGCCGTGATGTAGAGAAAAAACAGTGTCAGTCGTCTCATGGATGTATCTTTATGATTTTGAACCGCCTTACCACGCCTATCATGAAGGCGTGCGTGTAGATGTGCGACTTCAGATTGTTCACCCGAGCCTGCTGTATGTCGCACAGATAACCAGCCCGCAGCGTCGTGCGTCCTATGGTGAAGTCGAGCGATAGCATCTGTCTGACCGACGGTGAGCATACGAATGTGGTAGGCACAATGTTGCGGTCGTAGTTGCCTCGTGAGAATATCTCGTAGTAAGACTGCCCGTAGTTGGGGCTGAACATCAGTCCGCAGAGCGGTATGTTCAGCTCATAGCGCGCGGTAAACGGTCTGCCCGCGAGGGTGAATCTGTAGTCCGCGCTTCCCGTAGGCGTTATGTTCACCATTGCCCTTGCCTGCGCCGGGTTGTTGCCGTTGCGTGTGTTGTAGATGAAACCGATGGTGGCGTCGGCTGCGGCACCCGCCTTCAGGTTCAGTCTGTTGCCTGAGAGATGCCAGTTGTAAAGCCATGCGTACTGGAAGAAGTACGCTCCCGCCATCTCCGCCCCGTTGCCCGAGCGGTTGTCGGCGTAGGATATGCTGCCCTGATGGGTTATCCTCCGCGACCAGCGGCTGCGTTCGGAGTCGCGTGTGGTGTGCGATATGTAGCGCAGTTCCACACCCTTGTATTTCTCCGGCGAGAGATAAGTGTCGAGTATGTCAGCCGACCCTATGGCAGCCATTCGTGCGTTCGTTATCACCTTGTCCGACGTTATGGTGTCGCTCTGCGCCCGTGATGCGGTGGCGTAGAGCAGTGCCGCCGCCGCGATAAACACTCTACATGTCGTCATCGCCGAAGAGATTAAGCTGTCCTGTCATCTCGTCTATCACCTGCTGCCTGCTTTTTCCTGCGTCCGGATCGAGGTTCTCCGGCTCCTCCTCCGGCTCTTCACCGCCGTCGGGCTCGTCTTCCGGTTCAGGCTCCGGCATTCTCAGAGGCTCCAGCTCCTCTATGTCCTCAACCTCCCATGTGCATATGCGCTTGCCTTTAGCCTTGAATCCCTTCACTCCAACAAACTGTTCCATGTCTATTTCCATGGGCGGGCGTTGTGTGGAGTTGCCGTCTCTGCCCTCCACCGGCTTGAATGTCACGCGTATGCGCGGGTATACCGTGTCGGTGAGCAGCACGAGTCTGCTCTGCGGGTTGTCGCCAAGGAAGTTCTGGTGGCGTTTCGTCGCCTCCATGCAGAAGCGTTTTATGTAAGGATAGTTGTCGTTGTCGGCGTCGTAGAGCACTGCTGTCCACACCTTGCCGGGGTTCCATTTCTCTATTATGCGGATGTTGTCCTCATAGTGGTTGTTGGCGTCGAAGTCGGTGATATAGAACTCGTTGTCGTCGAGCACCACAAGTATGGAGTCTCCGTCGTTGAATTCTCCGAGCAGCTTTCCGCGTCCGTCGTAGTTCAGTCTGTTCACGTCGGCTTCGAACCACACCTTCCTTCCTCCGAGTGTGGAGCGTCCGTGGCTCTTCAGTCCTATCCTGTTGACGGCATGTTTGGTAAGAATGTTGCCTTTGGCGGTGCGTGCCTTTATGGCGATGTCGGAGAAGTCCTTCTCCAGAAAAATCTTCTTCATCTTGGCGGTCACCTCCAGCGTCACCTTTATCACCTCCGCCTCACCGTTCGGGTTGGCTGTGAAGTAGAGCACGCGCGAGCCCGGTGTGCCTTGCGTGAGGTCATACTCGCGGTCGCGTGTCATAGACGTCACGTTGAAGCGTTTGATGTATGACGGTCCGTTTCTGCCGTCGCGGTATACCGCGTTGTATGTGGTGCGCCTGTCGTTGCGCTTGAACACCTGCACGTGCATCACGTTCTTGCCTACGAAAATCTTGTCAGCCACGCGCATCACCTTATATTTTCCGTCCTTGAAGAACACGATGATGTCGTCAATGTCGGAGCAGTTGCACACGAACTCGTCCTTCTTCAGTCCTGTGCCGATGAATCCCTCCTGCCTGTTGATGTAGAGTTTCTCGTTCGCCTCCACCACTTTCGCCGCCTCGATGGTGTCGAAGCTGCGTATCTCCGTGCGTCTGGGATGGTCCTTGCCGTACTTTTCCTTTATGAACTCGAACCACCGTATGGTGACGTCGGTCATGTGGGCGAGGTCGTGGTCTATCGACTTTATCTCCTCTTTCGTCCTGAGTATGAGTTCGTCAGCCTTGTCCTTGTTGAACTTCAGTATGCGTTGCATCTTTATCTCCATGAGCCGCAGTATGTCGTCGCGGGTAACCTCGCGCACCAGCTGTTTCTTGAACGGCTCAAGGCGGCTGTCCACGTGAGCCACAGCCGCGTCCATGTCGGGCGCGTTCTCGAACCCCTTGTCCTTGTATATGCGTTCCTCTATGAATATGCGTTCGAGTGAGGCGAAGAACAGTTGTTCGAAAAGCTCGCCGCGCCTTATCTCGAGTTCCTTGCGCAGAAGCCCCATGGTGCTGTCCACCGAGTGGCGCAGCACGTCGCTGACGGTAAGGAAGCACGGTTTGTTGTCCTCAATGACGCAGCAGTTGGGAGACAGGTTTATCTCGCAGTCGGAGAAGGCGTAGAGCGCGTCGATGGTCTTGTCGGACGATATGCCCGGCGTGAGGTGCACCAGAATCTCCACCTCCGCCGCCGTGTTGTCGTCCACCTTGCGCGCCTTTATCTTTCCCTTGTCAATGGCTTTGAGTATGGAGTCGATGAGCGTCGATGTGGTCTTGCTGTAAGGTATCTCCTTTATGGCGATGGTCTTGCTGTCTATCTTCTCTATCTTGGCGCGCACCTTGAGCTGTCCTCCGCGCTGTCCGTCGTTGTATTTGCTCACGTCTATGGAGCCGCCTGTGGGGAAGTCGGGATAGAGGGTGAACTCCTCTCCGCGCAGATAGCTTATCGCCGCGTCGCATATCTCCACAAGGTTGTGCGGCAGAATCTTCGAGCTCAGACCCACGGCTATGCCCTCCGCTCCCTGCGCGAGCAACAGCGGAAACTTCGCCGGCAGCGTGATTGGCTCGCGGGTGCGTCCGTCGTAGCTCAGCTGCCAGTCGGTTGTCTTGGGGTTGAACACCACGTCGAGCGCGAACTTCGACAGCCTCGCCTCTATGTAACGTGGTGCGGCAGCCCGGTCGCCGGTAAGTATGTTGCCCCAGTTTCCCTGACAGTCGATGAGCAAATCCTTCTGTCCCATCTGCACGAGGGCGTCTCCTATGGATGCGTCGCCGTGCGGATGGAACTGCATGGTGTGTCCCACGATGTTCGCCACCTTGTTGTACCGTCCGTCGTCCATGCGCTTCATGGAGTGCAGTATGCGTCTCTGCACGGGCTTCAGTCCGTCCTCTATGTGTGGCACGGCGCGTTCGAGTATCACGTATGAGGCGTAGTCGAGGAACCACGTCTGGTACATGCCGCTGAGATGATGCACCGCCGAGGCGTCAAACCGGTTCACCGGCTTGTAGTCTGACCGCGCCTCCGGCACATTGACGGCATCGTCCGCGCTTTCGTTGTTTATCTCTTCATCAAAACTCTCGTTGTCTTTTATTTCGTCACTCATATTTTTCTGTGGTCACAAATTTTGCTTCAAAGTTAATGAAAAAAATCCTATCTGAGAAAGATTTGAACGCAAAAGGGAGGAGAGAGGGGAAGGTGAGGAGGGAGAAGGTGAGATGGTAAGAGAATGAGAAGGTGAGGTGGGGAGATGGTGGGAAGGTGGGAGGATGCATAAATATACGGAAGGGAAAGTAAAATATTTTGACAACTGAAAATCGGGAAAGAGAAAACGGGGATGTCATAAAATATATTTCTCACGGCATCAGGAATGGCGTTGTGGAATGGCTACCCCTGTTTCTCACCCCTTTTCTGCCCGTCCGGAGAGGTGGCGGAGTACTTCCGCTGTTGCAGGAATGCCGTTTCGGTGTGGCGGAACAGTGCCTTCAGTGTGGCGGAAGAGGCTTTTCTGAGGCGCGGAAGAGCCCGTTTGGCATGACGGAAGAGGCTCTTCCGCATGGCTGCGATTGGACTGTCGTGATGCATGACAGCGCAAATGGTTGATTGACAGACCTTTATGTAAACTTCAAAATACTCGCTTATTTGCAGCCAAAGGCGCATCGTTCCGTCTCTGCGGCGTTCTCGCGGAGTTGACATTGCATAAATATGCATTGCCGTGACGGTTGTGAATATTTATTCATCCGGCATGTGGCGGTTAGCCGCCCTGTGCTTCATGTATGGTGCATCGGAATGTGTGCGTGTGTCACAATGGCGCGCCCGTAAGTATAATGTGTGTGAAAATGTTTTGCGCTTTGGGCAAATTACATTACCTTTGCATATGATATAGCTGCACTCGGGAAATAAAGAGCAAGCTCTCTTTCCGCTCGTTTGCAATATCATTGCATATGATAAGCTTCGGCTCGGCAGTGTCAAAGTTGTAAAAACTTTGTTTTTCCACTTTGCCGTTGCACTCGCCTTGCAATATCATTGCACACAAAAAATGTGCGCGGAGATGACATTCTGTATGTCTGTGACGTACGCTTTTATGAATCCGAAATATAAGAAAACAATTATACAATGGCACAGGAAGACGTTTTTAAGAAAATAGTATCGCACTGCAAGGAATACGGTTTTGTGTTTCCCAGCAGCGACATCTACGACGGTCTGGCAGCCGTATACGACTACGGACAGAACGGTGTTGAACTGAAAAACAATATCAAGGAATACTGGTGGAAGAGCATGGTGCTCCTGCACGAGAACATCGTGGGCATCGACTCCGCCATATTCATGCACCCGACAATATGGAAGGCGTCGGGACATGTCGACGCTTTCAATGACCCGCTCATAGACAACCGCGACTCGAAGAAACGCTACCGCGCCGACGTGCTCATAGAGGATCAGATAGCAAAATATGAGGAGAAGATAAACAAAGAGGTGGAGAAGGCGCGCAAACGCTTCGGTGAGGCGTTCGACGAGGCTAAGTTCCGCGAGACAAACCCGCGCGTGCTGGAGAACCAGAAGAAGCGCGACGAGCTGCACGAGCGTTACAGCGTGGCTATGAACGCCATGAATCTGGAGGAGCTCAAGCAGATAATACTCGATGAGGGGATAGTCGATCCGATAAGCGGAACGAAGAACTGGACCGACGTAAGACAGTTCAATCTGATGTTCTCTACGGAGATGGGCTCCACCGCAGACTCTACAAGCAAGATATATCTGCGCCCGGAGACGGCACAGGGAATATTCGTAAACTATCTCAACGTGCAGAAGACCGGACGCATGAAGGTGCCGTTCGGCATCGCGCAGATAGGCAAGGCGTTCCGCAACGAGATTGTGGCACGGCAGTTCATATTCCGCATGCGCGAGTTCGAACAGATGGAGATGCAGTTCTTCGTGAAGCCCGGCACGGAGCTGGAGTGGTTCAACACATGGAAGCAGACGCGCATGAAGTGGCATCAGGCGTTGGGCTTCGGTGCGGAGAACTACCGTTTCCACGACCACGAGAAGCTCGCCCACTACGCCAACGCCGCAACCGACATAGAGTTCCACATGCCGTTCGGATTCAAGGAGGTGGAGGGCATACACAGCCGCACTGACTTCGACCTGTCGCAGCATGAGAAGTTCTCGGGACGCTCAATAAAATACTTCGACCCGCAGACCAACGAGAGCTACACGCCGTATGTCATTGAGACGTCAATAGGAGTGGACCGTATGTTCCTCTCTGTGATGTGTCACTCCTTCTGCGAGGAGAAACTCGAGAACGGCGAGACGCGCACCGTGCTACGCCTGCCCGCCGCTCTGGCTCCGGTGAAGCTGTGCGTGATGCCGCTCGTGAAGAAGGACGGACTGCCCGAGATGGCGCGCAAGATAATAGACGACCTGAAGTTCCACTTCAACTGTCAGTACGACGAGAAGGACACGGTGGGCAAACGCTACCGCCGTCAGGACGCCATCGGCACGCCTTACTGCGTGACTGTGGACTACGACACTCTCAAGGACAACACCGTGACACTGCGCTTCCGCGACACCATGGAGCAGGAACGTGTGGGCATAGACCAGCTGCGCGGCATCATAGAAGACAAGGTAAGCATATACAGCCTGCTGAAAAAACTGCAATAATATATGAACAGACACCTTATTATATATCTGTTTGCACTGCTCGCACCGATGGCTCTGCTCACGTCGTGCAGTGAGAGTGACGGTGATCCGGAGGAGTTCGCCAACTGGAAGAAGACCAATGACGATTATTTCAACAACCTGTATGCCACGGCGAAGTCGAGTGCGTCGCTGGGCGACAAGAGCTGGAAGGTGATACGCCAGTGGTCGCTCGAGGAGTCGGCGGCGAAAAATCCCTACGACCACATCGTGGTGAATGTGCTGGAGAACGGCACGGGCTCGGGCTGCCCTCTGTACACAGACTCTGTGAAGGTGCACTATGAGGGACGGCTGCTCCCGTCGACATCTTATCCCGAGGGATATGTTTTCGACAAGTCGTTCACTGGAGAATACAGTCCGGCAACGTCCACACCGGCAAAGTTCGGAGTGTCGGGAGTGGTGGACGGACTGTCTACCGCACTGCAGCACATGCACATAGGCGACCGCTGGAAGGTGTACATCCCGTATCAGCTTGCCTATGGCACAACCAACAACGGTACCATTCCGGCTTATTCCACGCTGGTGTTCGACGTGACACTCGTGAGCTATTACAGGGCTGGTGTGGACGTGCCCGACTCCAAGGCGCGTAAGGCTGCGGGATGGGTGGAGGAATGACACATCATCAACGGTGCCTCTGCGCATCAGTATACAGTATAAAGGCGGATTCAGTAGAGTCCGCCTTTTTCCGTGTTTTTTTCATCATGTGCCCCCACCATGACGCTTGTCCATGCATTCCATCGCTGCCTGTAAAAGTAGAGACGCAAGATTTTGCGTCTCACAAGCGAGTGTTCCTCAATATATCCGCACGTTTCAATGATGGTGAAAATATGCTTTCGTTGCTCGTGAGACGCAAGATTTTGCGTCTCTACAGGCTTGCGCCATTGTTATGATATGACGTTTTCAGATGTATTATACCGCTGCCTCTAAAAGTAGAGACGCAAAATCTTGCGTCTCACAAGCTGGTGTTCCGCAATATATCCGCACGTTTCTATGGCGGTGAAAATATGCTTTCGTTGCTCGTGAGACGCAAAATTTTGCGTCTCTACAGGCTGCCGCCATTGTTATGATATGACGTTTTCAGGTGTATTCCATCGCTGTGTATAAAAGTAGAGACGCAAGATTTTGCGTCTCACAAGCGAGTGTTCCGCAATATATCCGCATGTTTCTATGGCTGTGAAAATTTGCTTTCATTGCTCGTGAGACGCAAAATTTTGCGTCTCTACAGGCTTGCGCCATTGTTATGATATTATGTTACCGATGCTTGGAACGACATATTATACATTATTATATATAATATATGTTGTATCGATTTCACCACCTTCACGGTGTTATACCGATGCCCTATATCCCTCGCTTCCGTTGTTTTCAAATACACCAGCCTTCTTTCGCCATCCATACGACAATCTTTCATATCCCTCGCTCGTATATTTCTTTAATAAAAACATTCCGCGTCCGGCAATAATATAGCAGTCTTTCATTGCCCCGACTTGTACATCTTTTTTCTATAAAACAGGCTGCATTCGGCAATTTGAAAGCAAGCTTTCATTGCCCTCACTGGCACTGTTTTTTCATGAAAAAGCCACTGTGTGCGCACACAGTAGTTGATTTAGGTCAAAAATAAGGCATTTTTCTGGAACAAGTAATACAAAAGTGTTGCGTGGAATGTCATCCGGTTGTAACTTTGCATCGTCAAAAGAAATCTACCGCGAGGTACAAAAAGAAAGACGTCAGATAAGATTAATTTGAGAGAGATAAATCTTCATAGGTAGTAGAAAAGATCTTCATAGGTAATAAAAAAGAGAGAGATAAAGTAAATAAGGTAAAGATTGAGAACGGATAAAAATAAAAAGGATTAGTAAATAAGAACAGGGTATTGGTCAAAGGTATAAGATTGAGGATAACGACAAAAGGTATAAGATTGAGGATAACACTTAAAGAAAAGGTATTGGCAGGTAAAGATTGAAGGATAACAGATTTGGGTATTAGTTGTTAAGGTTGATAAGAAAGGTTGTTCAGGAGGTTCAATAGGTAAAGGTCAGGAAGTGTAGAAAGATGGTAGAAGGATTTTGATGCATGAAGATGACCCTATTTGCAGCGTTAGCTGCAATAGGTATGGCGGTGAGGAAGACAAGGAATAAGCCGCTGCTCATCATGGGAAAGCATAGGAAAAAAGAAATAGGTTTAATTATAAGGACACAGAAATCAGGAAAGTTATATGAGGATGAGGTCATGCGCATGACTTCATCTTTTTGTTTTCCGGGGGATTGTCCGTTGCGCCTTCTGCAATACAGCAAGCCGCCTTGTGTGCCATCGGCATGCTCTTCTGGCTCGTAAGCGTTGCCTCTAAGTGCCGCATTCAAAGGGGGCATCTGTCGTGAGGTCTGCCACACTCACTCTTCGTACTATGAAATGCATCTCACGAACAGCACGCAATCTTACGGCAATTAATTTGGAACACTTGTTTAATTGGTGTCGTTTTATTCGTTTTACACATTTTTTTGAGCTAACTTTGCAGCCGCTTTGGGACGTATTTTTTCATTGAAAAGCAGTGACGAGCTTCTTGCCGGCATACGCGAGGGAAAGCCGGTGAGCACAAGCGAGAAACTCAGTCTTATTATAGGACTGAGTATTCCGTCCATTCTCGCGCAGGTTACATCCGTACTCATGTTCTTCATCGACGCCTCCATGGTGGGCCACATCGGCGCGGAGGCATCGGCGTCGATAGGTCTGGTGGAGACCACCACGTGGCTTCTCGGCAGCATAACCAATGCCGCGTCGCTCGGATTCTCCGTACAGGCGGCACATTTCATAGGCTCCGGTGATTTCGGCAAAGCCCGTCAGGTGTTCCGTCACGGTCTTGTCTGTACCACGATAATAAGTATGGTGGTGCTGCTTTTGGCGGTGGCTGTGCATTCGCGGCTGCCCTACTGGCTTGGCGGAGGCGAGGACATAGCTCGCGACGCATCGCTCTACTTCCTCATATTCTCGCTCGCCGTGCCCTCGTTCCAGCTGTCCAACCTTTGCGGGGCGATGCTGAAGTGTTCGGGCAACATGCGCATCCCGAGTATAGTGAGCGTGCTCATGTGTGTGCTCGACGTCATTTTCAACTACATATTCATATTCGTCATGGGACTGGGTGTGGTAGGAGCGGCTATAGGAACGGCTCTTGCGGTGACGGTGGCAGCCTCCTTGCAGGCATATTTTGCCATCTTCCGGAGCAAGATGCTGGCTTTACGGCAGGACAGCGAGCGTTTCCGCTGGGTTACATCCTATGTCCGCAACGCGCTGAAGATAGGCACACCCATCGCCCTGCAGTCGGTCCTGATGAGCGGCGCGCAGATAGTGAGCACCATGATTGTGGCTCCGCTGGGCAACTTCGCCATTGCCGCCAACACCTTCGCCATCACGGTTGAAAGTCTGTGCTACATGCCCGGATACGGCATCGGTGACGCTGCCACGACACTTGTGGGGCAGACCAAGGGTGCCCAGAGACTCGGTCTGTGCCGCAGTTTCGCACACATGACGGTGGGCTTGGGCATGGCTGTGATGGCTGTGATGGGTGCCGTGATGTATATTTTCGCTCCTGACATGATGAGCATCCTCACTCCTGTAGAGGAGATACGTGCTCTCGGCATACAGAGTCTTCGCATAGAGGCTTTTGCTGAACCGATGTTCGCCGCCTCGATAGTTGTATATTGCGTGTGTGTGGGAGCCGGAGACACGCTCAAACCGGCACTCATCAATCTGTTCAGCATGTGGTGCGTGCGTCTGTCGCTTGCGGCTTTGCTCGCTCCGGAGTACGGACTGAAGGGCGTATGGACGGCTATGGCTCTGGAGCTGACGTTCCGAGGCATACTTTTCCTTGTGCGCCTTTTCCGGGGCAAATGGCTGCATCACAAGATTTGACGCGATTAGGTCGTCATTCCGCCAAATCGCTTTTTTGCCTTTCATTGAAGCGTATCCGCCGGCAACACACCTTGGTATTATAGTAGAGACGCAAAATCTTGCGTCTCCCAAGCAAGTCTTTCGCAATATATATGCATGTTTATATGTCGGTGGAAACATGCTTCCGTTGCTCGTGAGAGACAAATATGCGCAATGTGTAGGGATGGTGGTATGTCGTCGTTAATATCCTGTCATTGCACGGGAGACGCAAAATTTTTGCGTCTCTACAGGCTGGCGCGGTAATTATGTGAGGACGGTCTGTGCGCATTATTTCTGTTCATCACCTTATTATATATATTATCTCACTTTATTATATATATTATCTCACCTTATTATATATATGATTCCTCGCACGTCGTCCGTCCCTTTCCATGTTTTGTCACGTCATCATCCGTCGCTTATTTTTGCAATACCGTAAGCCGGTGTGTCAGACATCAGCGCGAAATATGGATGAGGTCAGGTTGCCGGTTCTGCCTGAAACCGCTTCCGCAGGTATTTTTCACCGGTGAAAGGGTGATTTTCCCGCTATATGACCCGGTTTTTCGTAAACAAACGTTAAATCTAAGCCAAAATCCGGTTTTTATATAAAAAAAGTCCCGAAAAGCTTGCATCGTATTGTAAAATAGCGTACATTTGCAGTGTACTATTAAAGTAATACACTACAACAGTAATAAAACAACAAAACAAACAATAACACATTAAAAACTATACGACTATGGACGCAATCATCACAGCAGCAACAGTAATGGCAATGTATTTCAATTCACTCGGTTTGGAAAACAGCCGTTATCTCTACAACGCCGACATACAGGACGGCAAGGTTGCCTCAATCAATGTATATGACAATTCGGAAAAATATCTCTCTCAGAAACTTCAGTACCGCTTCCTTTACGACTCAGACAACCGTCTGGTGTCGAAGGAAGCCCTGGAGTGGAACTCCTCGACACGCAGGTGGCAACCGTCATACAGACTGAACTATACATACGACGCTGCGGGATACACGCTCGAACTGCAGAGATGGGACTCCAAGGCGTCTGCTTACGCCAAGGCTGAGGAGAAGACGGAGTACAGGATGGTGATGGGCAACGTCGCCGCGGTGAACACTTACAGATGGTGTGACAAGGCGAAAGGCTACGAGCTTGCCGACAACATGCTCGTGATGCAGCCACACGCCGACTGGTATATCGCACAGGATGTGACGGTAAAATGACACGGAAAGAAGAAAGGAACGGCAGTGCGACAGTCATACATCAACAAAGGAATAAAGGTTTCAGATAAACATTAACAGACAACATTAAAACAGATAAGGTCATGATAACAGTAGACAACATAACATTCAGTTATCCGGGAACAAAAAGAAACGTGTTCGAAGACTTCAGTCTTAAATTCGAGGAAAACCGCATTTACGGTCTGCTCGGCAAGAACGGCATGGGAAAGAGCACGATGCTCTATCTGATAAGCGGACTTCTCCAGCCGTCGGGCGGGACGGTGAAGGTGGACGGAATGGAGGCGCGCCTCCGTCAGGCGGAGATGCTTCAGGAGATATTCCTTGTGCCCGAGGAGTTTGAACTGCCGCGTACGACCCTCGATGAGTATGTCCGCATGAACGAGCCTTTCTATCCACGGTTCAGCCGCGAGGTGCTTCAGAACTGTCTGAACGAGTTTGAGCTGCCCCTCACACTCAGGCTCAACGCCCTTTCCATGGGTCAGAAGAAGAAGGTGTACATGAGTTTCGCCCTTGCCGCAGGGACACGCCTGCTGCTCATGGACGAGCCTACGAACGGACTCGACATACCTTCGAAGAGCCAGTTCCGCAAGGTTGTGGCAAACAACATGACCGAGGACCGCACACTGATAATATCCACCCATCAGGTGCACGACGTGGAGTCGCTGCTCGACCACATTGTGATATTCGACGGAAACGGCGTTGCTCTCGACGAGTCTGTGGGTGACGTGTGCGACAAGTATGTCTTTGAGACCCGCCGTCCGGGCGAGCCCACCGACGACGTGATATACTCGGAGTTCTCCATTCAGGGCAATGCCGTCATGGCGCGCCGTGGCAGTCGTGAGGAGACACCTGTGAATCTGGAACTCCTTTTCAACGCTGTGACAAAAGGAATGCTCAAATGACGGGAATGAAACATAAAGAAGAAAGGAGAATGGAAAGATGAGACAGTTTGACTGGAAACGTTTCCGCATGATGCTCTTGTGGACATACGGGAACAATAAAGGAAACCTCCTGCGTATGGGAGCGATAATGACGATAGCCTTCTTCTTGTGCGAGGAGTTTGTGGCAGGGGTGACGCTCTCCAATAGTGGGGACGGTGATATTGATTTCGTTGGCGGAATAATGCTCTCGTTCTGTTGCATGGTGGGACTCACTTGCTTTTATTTCGGGGCGAGCACCATGTTTTCCTGCACCCGTCACAAGCGTCAGGCGACGGCTTTCCTGATGCATCCGGCGTCGAATATGGAGAAATATCTGTCGCGGTGGATTTATGTTACGGTGGGCTGGGGAATAGTCATAACGCTGGCGTTTCTCGCCGCCGATTGTCTCAGAATGATTTTCAACACCGTTATGGGGTGGTCGCCCACAAGCAGCATCTTAAGTATGCTGGCTGCCGGTCCTGTGTTTCAGGACCCGGGTCTCATGTGGTTCATAAGCTCGCTCCCGGCAGAAACCGTCGCAAACATTGTCCTCATGGTGACTGCAATGATGTGGACTCACAGCTTCTACATACTCGGAAGCGCGTTCTTCCGCCGTCATGCGTTCCTCCTCACCACGATTGTGCTGATGTTCATACAGATGGCTTTGGCAATAACAGGGGCAACGGTGCATTACGAGGTTGCGAGTGTCGAATTGGTGGTTGTCGGCGGATACACCGCCGCAGCGTTTGTCCTGGCACTCACAATCTTCAATTACTGGGCGTCGTACAGACTCTTCAGACACACCAACGTGATAAACAACAAATGGATAAACATCTGATCCGCCATTCGGACGGGCAAATAAAAACATGAACAATATGAACAATTTCAATATATCGAGAACGTTGCGGCTCGCCAGATGGAGCCTTGTGGAAGAACGCGGATTCGCCATCCGCACCACGATAATAATAACTTTGCTGATGACATTCCTCATGACATTCCTGTCGATTGGCGGTGAGGCGACATACATGGCGTATGGCGGAGATGCCCGTATGCAGGTCCTCATGATGGAAAAACTGTCTAAAGGCTTGTCTTTAATCTTCATATCCATCTACTGGCTTGTGATGATGGTGGGCGTAAGTATGGTGTTCCGCAACATGAGAACAAAGCAACAGCGCATAGCATACATGATGCTTCCCGCGTCCAACATGGAGAAATATGTCACCCGTGTGGTGATGGTTGCCCTCGGCGGACTGCTTATGTCGGTGGTGTCCTTCGTGCTGGCAGACCAGCTTCAGATGGTTTTCATAAAGCTTATATTCGGTGATACGCACATAGGCTCGTATGTCATGGCGTCCGCATCCATGCTGTCCGACATTGCCTCTAAAGGCGTCGGAGCGTTAAAGTCAATGGGAATAGATATTGAGACGTCTTTCCCCAACTCGTCGTTATACACATCTTTTGCAGCCGCGGGCATGCAGTCGGGATACTTTCTGGTTGTATGGTTTGTCCTGCAATATCTGTTCGACATGTCTGCCTTTCTCCTTATGGGCTCGCTGTTCCGCCGCCATTCGTGGTTGTTCGCATGCCTTATATACTCTTTGGTTACAGCGTTGATACATCTCATTGTCCCGGCTGTGAACATCTGGATACCGGTTACGCTGATGCTCGTGTGCATTGTGGTGTTCGTGTGGCTTTCCTTCCGTGTGTTCACAAGGATGCAGGTAATAAACAATAAACTCTTGAACATATGACATTCAGCAACGATAAAGCGATATACATACAGATGGCTGACCGTCTGTGCGACGACATTCTCGCAGGTGTCTACACCGATGACGAGCGCATACCAAGCGTGCGGGAGTATGCCGTGAAACTCGAAGTGAACACCAACACCGCCGTGAAGGCTTACGACTATCTGGCGCGCGACGGTATAATATACAACAAACGTGGGTTGGGATATTTCGTCACCGCCGGTGCGCGAGAACACATCATGGATGCCCGCCGCAAGGATTTCATGGAGAACATCCTGCCCGACGTGTTCCGCAACATGCGGCTCCTCGATGTCGGCATTGAGGATGTGGAGGCGGAATGGAGACGTTATGGTGAAAGCTTATAATATGTTATTTTTGTCAGATAAATAGTGATGACATGAGCAATATTATTAATTTTGCATAAGATAAGCTGCACTCGGGAGATAAAGAGCAAGCTCTCTCTCCTCTCGTTGGCATTATCTTTGCAAAATATATTAAGCTATCTCACATAAATAAAGACACATATTAATATATAGTGAATATGAATACGAAAACATTACTGATGTCGTTCTCGATGATTGCCTCGGCAGCGTGTGCCCAGAATCTCACGTCGGGTATCGACAAAACCAACATGAATCTTAACGTCAAACCCGGTGACGACTTCTACGAATATGCCGCCGGAGGTTGGTTGAAAGCGCATCCCCTCGACGCCGAACACCCTTCAAACGGTGCTTTCGTCGACCTTGAGGAACAGAACCAGAAGCGCATCCGCGGATTGATAGAGGAGTACTCTTCCACCAGCCAGCCCAAAGGTACGCTCGGACAGAAGATAGGCGACCTGTACAACATGCTGATGGACAGCGTGCGTCTCAACCGTGAGGGAGCGGCTCCGCTTATGCCTGTGCTCGAGAAGATAAGGGCTATAAAGAACAAGAAAGAGTATCAGCTCGTCACGGCACGGCTCGACCGTCAGGGCGGGGGAGCCATGATGTTCGGCATCGGTGTGGGTGCCGACCAGCGCAACGCCTCGCAGAACATCGTGGGAATATCGCAGGGCGGCATAGGTCTGGGCGACCGCGACTACTATCTCAACGACGACGAGCAGACCGTTAAGGTGCGCGAGGCATACAAGGAATACATCGCCACGCTCTTCCGCCTTGCCGGTGACGACTCGCAGACGGCTCAGAAGAAAACCGATGCGCTCCTCGCCATAGAGACACGCATAGCGAAAGCCAGCTACGACAAGGTGAAGCTGCGCGACATCAACGCCAACTATCACAAGATGAGCTACGCCTCTCTCATCGCCGACTATCCTGGAATAGACTGGGGCAACATTTTCCTCGCACAGGGATTCCCGCCGTTCGATGAGGTGGATCTCGGACAACCGGAGCCTGTGAAGGAGGTGGAGCGCATACTGGAGGACACGTCTCTCGACGACCTGAAGACTTATGCGGAGGCAAAGGCGTTGGGAGGAGCGATAAGCCTGCTGGGCGATGACTTCAGGAACGCTTACTTCAAGTTCAGTCAGGTGCTCACAGGCGTCAAGGAAGACCGTCCCCGCTGGAAGCGTGCGGTGAGCATTGTGAGCGACGTGATGGGCGAGGCGATAGGCAAGCTCTATGTGGAGAAGTACTTCCCCGAGAGCAGCAAGCAACGCATGCTGTCCCTTGTGCACAACCTGCAGACAGCCCTTGCCGAGCGCATCGACGAGGCGTCGTGGATGGAGCAAGCCACAAAGAATCAGGCAAAGGACAAACTCAACAACTTCATCATCAAGATAGGCTATCCCGACAAGTGGCGTGACTACTCCGGACTGCAGATAGATCCGTCGCTCTCTCTGTATGAGAACATATGCCGTGTGTCGGAGTTCATGACAAAGGACTATATCGAGCGTAAGGTGAACAAGCCTGTTGACAAGAGCGAGTGGCACATGACACCGCAGACGGTCAACGCTTACTACAATCCCACAACCAACGAGATATGCTTCCCTGCGGCAATCCTTCAGCCGCCGTTCTTCGACCCTGACGCCGACGACGCGGTGAACTACGGAGCCATAGGAGGCGTGATAGGCCACGAGATGAGCCACGGTTTCGACGACCAGGGATGCCAGTTCGACAAGGACGGCAACCAGAACAACTGGTGGACCGCTGCCGACAAGGCTAACTACGACCGTCGCACGAAGGTGCTCGAAGACTATTTCGGCAACTACGAGATGGCTCCCGGAAAGAAGATAAACGGCAAGCTGACCCTCGGAGAGAACATCGGCGACAACGGAGGACTTAACATCGCCTTCCGCGCCATGAGCAATCTGATGAAGACAAAGAAGCTGCCCGTCATCGACGGTTTTACGCCTGAGCAGCGTTTCTTCCTTGCCTGGGGACGTGTGTGGGCTTCTAACACGAGCCCGGAGATGGCAGACTATCTGCTGAAGGTAGACCCGCACTCTCCCAACAAAGCACGTGTGAACGCCGCGCTGCCTCACATCGACGCTTGGTATGACGCTTTCAAGGTGAAGAAGGGCGACAGGATGTATGTGCCGAAATCAAAGCGCGCCCACATCTGGTGACATTAACAACAGTACAAACCAAACCGCTTATATTATGATTAAAAGATTTATCGCGGCGGCACTCGTTGCCGCATTCACGGTGACCGGAGCCAACGCACAGCTTCTCTACAAAATTTCCGGTAAGGACCTGAAGGCTCCTTCTTATATCATAGGCACTCACCATCTTGCCAATGTGGGCTTCGTCGACAAGATACCGGGCGTGAAGGATGCCCTCACAAACACTGAGCAGGTGTACGGTGAGGTGAAGTGGGACGTCATGACCAATACCGACAGTCTGAAGGTGATGCAGGAGGCGATGATGCTTCCCGACGGAAAGACGCTGAAGACGGTGCTCTCTGCAGAACAGTATAAGAAGCTCGACGCCTTCATCAAGCAGATGATGAGTGTCGGACTGGACAACCCGCAGGTCAACGCACAGATGGGACGGCTCTCCCCGGCGGCTCTCAACACGCAGCTCACGGTGCTTCTCTATCTGCAGAAACACATGGGCGAGTATGACCCCTCAAGTTCTTTCGACCAGTATTTCCAGGCTCAGGCAAAGAACAACAACGAGCCTGTGGGCGGTCTGGAGACCATGGCGTTCCAGACACAGCTGCTCTACAAGAGCGTGCCTCTGAAGCGTCAGGTGGAGCTTCTCATGTGTTTCCTCGACAATCTGGAGTTCAACGAGGAGATGATGGAGAAGATCACGGAAGCCTTCTATGCCCAGGATCTTGACGGGATGAAGGCGGCTATGGACATGAAACTCGGCAACACGTGTGACGCGACACCCGAGGAGATGGCACAGCTCATCGACAACCGCAACGCCGACTGGGCTGCGAAGATGCCGGCAATAATGGCTGCCAAACCCACGTTCTTCGCTGTGGGGGCTGGTCATCTGGCTGGTCCGAAGGGTGTGCTTCAGCTTTTGAAGGACGCCGGATACACAGTTGAGGCTGTGAAGTGACGTTGCCTGTCGCACTGATATTTTTTTCATACCTGCCGCGAAGCCTGTCTTTGCGGCAGGTTTTTTATATCCCTGACCCTTCATCCGCCTTTATCCGTATTTGCCGCTGATGTCATCCATGTTGTTTGTATGTTTTTATTGAGATAGTAGCGGGCTGCACCGGCAAATGGCTGAAGCCACAGTGATGACTGTATTGTGTAGGATGAATGAAGAGCATACAGTCAAATTGTTGCGCATTAAATTGCTGTCAGCAAAAGTAGAGACGCAAAATCTTGCGTCTCCCGAGGAGAAAATGCGCTTTTTATCGGTGTGTTATTAAATGCGTGTTTGTGCTATGGGTTGCTTGTGAGACGCAATATTTTGCGTCTCTACTGGATGGCGCGATGTTGTAATGAGGGGTGGTCGGGATGGGGTTATATGTCATACGGTATATAACAACAAATTCATGGTCTTTATACACAAATTCATCGGTATAAAGCAATCGTCTTATATTGAGCATTTTATACCAAATGCGGGAATTCGGAACGGTACGTTTGGAGGGTATTACCTTTTCTTTTGAACGTATCTCCGAAGCCTCGAAAATAACGTCATAAAGGCATTGTCGGTTTGTCTTTTTTTGTATACATTTGCACAAATTATATTTTTTGAAATCATTTCAAAATTGTTTTACAACGGCTGTAAAACCGATGCAGACCAATTATTTTATAAACAAAAATAGATATAATGAACAAAAAGAATTATCAACGACCTGAGATTACAGTGTTGGAAGCGGTAGGTATGCCTGCCATTCTCGCCGGTTCGGGACCGGAGAATCCCATAAACGGTAGTGAGGATATTCCCGGAGGCGATGCCGTGGGAGGCATCGGAGCCGGACTGGGAAGCCAGGACGGCAGCACTGATGTCTTCGATGAGGAGAACGGAGGAGTAGATACCGGCTTCGGGTTAGGCTGGTGAGCCGGCACGACTTGGGTGCAAGCCGTAAGCTTTTCAGTTTTTTTTAATAAAACAGGCTGCGCTCGGCAATTTGACAGCAAGCTCTCATTGCGCTCGCTGGCACTGTTTTTAAATAAAACAGGCTGCGCTCGGCAATCTGAGAACAAGTTCTCATTGCGCTCGCTGGCACTGTTTTTATCAAAAATGAATTATTAAACAAGAAACTACAATGAGGAAACACCTATTATTTGTTGTGCTCGCAGGTGTGATGACAACTGCATGCACAGACGATCTCGAACCGGAAGTAACACCTGTCGGTCCGGGCACTTTCAATGACGATATTCCCACCACGGGAATAGCCGTAGACTTCTCCGCAAGCAGCAGCCAGCCTGAGGTTGTGGACGAGGCTTCGGCAAAGATATTCAGCGCATGGACCAAGACAGCGAACGCCGGAGGCTCCAACGGAGCCATGCGTGTGCACTATGGCATAAACGACGACATGCAGCGCGCCCTCTCTCTGTACTGGGACGCAGGCGACAAGATGAGCATCATACAGGTGGCACGCGACAAGAACACCGGCAAAGTGCTCACAAACAGTGACGGAACGCTCGCAAAATACAACTACGTGATAGGCGACAACCCCGGCAACGTGCAGCTGCAGGGCATCACGGTGGCGTCTGGCGACAATCCTGCGATGAAGTGGTATGCCAACGCAGACGAATACCGCTTCTACGCCACCTATCCCGCAATAGGCGGGGAAAGCGGCATCAAGGCTCTCAACCCGGTGATGCCGGGCGGCACATTCGACAAGCAGAAAAAGGCGCGCGTCACTGTCACCGTGCCAAAGAAGCAGGTGTGCAAGCTCACCGGAAACAACAATGACGGATGGTGGACATCGACACCCGACATGAAAAACTGCTACATGGTGGGCGAGAGCGATGTATACACAACCACCGAAGGAACGCATACCATCAATTTCAAGCCCATCATGACGACGCTCAACATCGGTGTGAGAGGCACGGGCGACGCCAATTCTATCACAGTGAGCGGCGTGCGCATCTATCTGAAGGATGCCAGCGGCAAGCGCATCTCGTTCCCGGACGAGATAACGCTCAACTATCAGACTCTGAACTATAAGCAGAACGGAGTGCAGAAGAGCATGGTGAACTGCAACTACATCGACCATGCCTACGACCACAGCACCGTAGCCGGAAATGAGGACATCGACATGGGCTCGCTTGACGAAAACTCCAATATCGACCCGTCGAAGGACAACACCACTCCGTATATAGAGGTGCGTTTCTCCAAAACACAGGAACTGGAATCGGGACAGGGCGCCATTCTCACCGCCTTCATCCCTCCATACATCTTCGCGCGCGGACATTACGGTCTGGACATCGTGCCGATTTACGACCAGCTCATCGACGAGTCGGTCACAGACAATGTGATTTCCTACGGTGCGGGCTCACCCAACCCTGACACGAGAATCATCATCCCGAGCACAAAGATTGCGCTGGAAAGCAAGAGGGTGAAGTTAATCAGTCCGTTAGACTGGATGGGCAGACTGAACGACAACGTGCTGCTGAAAGACCTCAACATACCTGGCGCGCACAGCTCAGGTCAGGTTGACTTCAGAGTATATGACAATAAAGAAGGTACTAACTGGGCTGAGGCACAGCGACATGCCAAGCAGGTGGCAAGCATCTATGAGATGCTGAATGCCGGCGTGAGGGCTTTGGACATACGTCCGAGCGTGTATGGCACATTGCCTGGAAACGTAGACCACTATGGAAGTTCTGAAACTACTTTCTATCTTATCAATGATGGAGACCGCAATCGTATGGGTATACTTCAGCAAGTGGTGTATTGGCTCGACCAGCATCCTACTGAGACTGTCATCATTATGACGGGAAGACAGGTGGCTTATGGAAATGCTGGAGATTCGGAGAAAGCATTGAACGAGCTGAGAGACTATCTTATGGACCCGAAGCGGAACATTGGATCGGATAAGACTACCAAAGTGGTAGCAGGCGACGAGAGAAGCCGACTGGCATGGTTCTACGACGGTCTGGACATGAAACATGCCAGAGGAAAGGTCGTGCTCATAGTTCGCCGCAACGGAGACGACAGAAAAGGCTACTGGTTCTCTGATGACCAGTCGTATACTTATAGGGTAAATGGCAGAAGCATTGAGGGTATCGGATATATGAACTCTTACATGCCGAACTATAACTACACCCATGACCAGGCGGCGGCAGTGGGCATGGAGAACTATGACGAGAAGGGAGGACTGACCTCTGGAGCCGTGTATAACAGCTATGCGTTCCTGAAGGACAATCCTGACGCGAAGGTGGCGTTCGACAAGATCACCGTGAAGCCGAACGAGAAGTCCACCGGCGACTTCGCCACATTCTATTTCCTCGACCGTGAGATCATAGGTAAGCGCGGTACATATGAGGACAATCAGACCTATAAGGAGGGACCCACATGGGGAACAAACGTATACTTCAAGGTGCCTGACGCATTCAAGGAAGATTTCGCTCCGGCAAATGCTGTGTCTAATTATTACGGTGGCGCGCTCTACGAACTGAAGTCTTTCCTGACGAACGACTTCCTGAAGATGGCTGGCGACCCGCAATATAAGGACAGCTGGTTCGTAACTGCCGTTCCGTCGTTCGCTTATGTAGACCATTTCCAGAAGAAGAATCAGGGCTACACTGCAAACTGGAACGCATGGGGAAGCGTGATATTCGAACTCACCCACGAGCCTGTGAGGGACTTCATCCAGGCTCACCAGAACCAGCGTTTCGGCATCGTGTACTTCGACTTTGTGCCTGGAAAGGATTACGAGGGTAATCCGAGCTTCACGTTTGACGTAAGTACTACGTATTCACGGTACATCGGATTCAACAGCGCACGGCAGGAGATATCCACCGAGATAAACAACGCCATCATCGAGAGTAACTTCAAACGCACACTGCGTACCTCATCCGGAAACTGATAACCGGAGCTGCCGGACTGCCGGGATATGTGTCATCCCGGCACCGGCGGTACGCTTCATGCGTGACAACATAGCAACCGCCGCACGGCATGGTTTCATTGCGAAGCCGCCGTGCGGCGGTTGTCTGTATGTGGAATCCGTCATCGCGTTGCGCGGGGAGGGTGTGGGGATGGGGTGACGGGTGCAGATTAATATCCGCTGTTTGCTAAAGTAGAGACGCAAAATCTTGCGTCTCCCGATTTGAAAGTGTAATTAAATAAGTGGTTATGGAATGTATATGGGTTGCGACGGGTTGCTTGTGAGACGCAAGATTTTGCGTCTCTACTGGCTGGTGCATTGTGATTTAAGGGTGAGGAGTGTTGATTGGAATTTGTGATGGAGGAAAAGTAGAGACGCAAGATTTTGCGTCTCACGAGGAGGAAATGCGCTTTTAATCGGTGTGTTGTTGATTGTGTGTGTTTGCGACGGGTTGCTTGTGAGACGCAAGATTTTGCGTCTCTACTGGCTGGTGCATTGTGATTTAAGGGTGAGGAGTGTTGATTGGAATTTGTGATGGAGGAAAAGTAGAGACGCAAGATTTTGCGTCTCACAAGGAGGTCAGTGCAATGTGTATGAGTAATAATGTGCCGATGGTGGTATACAGTCATTGCTCGTGAGACGCAAGATTTTGCGTCTCTACTGGCTGGCGCATTGCGGTTTAAGGGTGAGGAATGTTGGTTGGAATTTGTGTCGGAGGAAAAGTAGAGACGCAAAATCTTGCGTCTCACGATATGAAAGTGTAATTAAATAAGTGGTTATGGAATGTATATGGGTTGCGACGGGTTGCTTGTGAGACGCAAAATTTTGCGTCTCTACTGGCTGGCGCCGGTGTGAGTGAAAGGGAATACTGTAGTATGCGGTAAGGCGTTCGGATGTTTCTGTTTTTTGAGTGTATAATTATCAATATGTGGAATATTCTTTATCTTTGTATAAGATAAGCTTCGGCTCGGCAGTGTCAAAGTTGTGAAAACACAGTTTTCCCACTTTGCCGCTGCACTCGCCTCGCATTATCTTTGTATAAGATAAGCTGCACTCGGGAATCTGAGAGCAAGCTCTCATTCCGCTCGTTTGCATTATCTTTGAATAAGATAAGCTTCGGCTCGGCAGTGTCAAGTCCGGTAAAACTGCGTTTTCCCACTTTGCCGTTGCACTCGCCTCGCATTATCTTTGTACTCATCTGACTGTGCGGTGCATACATGTCCTTACTGACATGCCTCTGTTTTGCCGCAGTCAGTCAGGACATGTTGGAGGATTATGATATCAATCGGTTTTGAAAAGCTATTTATAACATATATACATTATGGAAGAAAAGAAAATATACATAAAGAATATGGTGTGCAGACGGTGCATAATGACCGTCTCTGACATCTTCGTGAACAACGGCGTGACGCCTGTGAGTGTTAATCTGGGTACGGTGGTGGTGCCAGGTGCTTTGGCGGAGGAGACGAAAAGGAAGATAAGGCATGAGCTTGAGGAGTACGGGTTTGAGGTGATTGACGACAAGCGCATGCGTGTCATCGAGCAGATACGTGTCGGAGTGATAGAGTATGTGCGCCATCCCGAATATCAGGAAAAGGCAAAGCTGTCGGCTTACTTGCAGGATGTGTGCCACAAGGAATACAGTGCGCTGAGCAAGCTGTTCACCGAGATGAGGGGCATAAGCATCGAGAAGTATTATCTCGCACAGCGGATAGAGCTGGTGAAGGAACTGCTGGCGTATGATGAGATGACGGTAAGCGAGATAGCCGACAAGCTCCGCTATTCGAGCGTGGCGCACCTCAGCGCGCAGTTCAAGGCGCAGACCGGACTGTCACCCACGCAGTTTAAGGAGATGAAGGAACACCGGCTCAGACCGCTCGACGAAATATAAACCATATCCATAATATTGTAACGGCATAAGGGGGGATGGTGTGTAACTTTGCATAAAGTAAGCTTCGGCTCGGCAGTTTAAGTACAAGCAGAAATCGCAGTCGGCAAAAGTAGAGACGCAAAATCTTGCGTCTCACAAGGAGGTAAGCGCAATGTGTATGAATAATAATGTGCCGATGGTGGTATGCAGTCATTGCTTGTGAGACGCAAGATATTGCGTCTCTACTGGCTGGCGCGGTGTGATGACAGGGTGAGGATTAATGATGGAGCTGGCTGGAGCCGTTATATGTGAATGTATTATGGGAGATAATGATATGAGAAAAGACATATTCCCTGTATCGGGGATGAGCTGCGCTTCGTGCGCGGCACGTGTAAACAAGGTTCTTAACAAGCAGGACGGGGTGTACGAGGCTAATGTCAACTATGCGTCAGCCACTGCACGGGTGGTCTACGACCCCTCGAGGTGTACGCCGTCCGCACTGCGTGCTGCCGTCCGCGACGCCGGGTATGACCTGATGACAGACGCGGAGGCGGGCACGGAACGTGTGGAGGCGGAGCGCGGAAAGGAATATGCGCTGCTTCGACGGCAGACAGTCTCCGCCATAGTACTGGCTGTTCCCGTCGTCGTCATGAGCGCGTTTTTCATGGATTACGCATATGTGGGATATGCGGTGTGGCTGTTGTCTACAATGGTGGTGTTCGGTTTCGGACGCCGTTTCTACATCAATGCGTGGCGGCAGCTCAGACATCTGTCCGCCAATATGGACACGCTGGTGGCAGGCAGCACGGGTGTGGCATATCTCTTCAGCGTGTTCAATCTGCTTGCCCCCGACTTCTGGCTTTCAAGAGGCATACAGCCGCACGTCTATTTCGAGTCGGCGAGCGTCATCATAGCGTTCATCCTGCTGGGCAGGCTGCTGGAGTCGCGTGCCAGAGAGAAGACCTCCACGGCGATAAGGAAGCTCATGGGACTCCAGCCCAAGACGGTGACGAGGGTGACGGATGAGGGAGAGAGCGTCATACCGGTGGAGAGTGTAAGGGAAGGCGACGTGATAGTCGTAAGACCGGGTGAGCGCATCGCCGCTGACGGAACGGTGTGCCGTGGAGAGTCTTACGTCGACGAGAGCATGCTCACGGGTGAGCCTCTGCCTGCTTTCAAGAAGCAAGGAGACGGCGTGTTCGCCGGAACGATAAACCAGAGGGGAGTGTTGCGCTTCACAGCTGTGAAGACCGGACAGGACACAATGCTGTCTGGCATCATCCGCATGGTGCAGGACGCCCAGGGCAGCAAGCCGCCCGTGCAGCAGACGGTGGACAGGATAGCGGGCGTGTTTGTGCCTGTGATATTGCTGCTGTCGGTCGTCGTGTTCGCCATATGGTGGGCGTTCGCCCCTACGGCAGGGTTCGAGCATGGCATACTGTCGATGGTGACGGTGCTCATCATAGCCTGTCCGTGCGCGCTGGGACTTGCCACTCCCACCGCACTTATAGTGGGAATAGGCAAGGGAGCGGTGAACGGCATACTGATAAAAGACGCCTCCGCGCTGGAGACGGCACGCAGGACGGACGCCATTGTCCTCGACAAGACGGGTACGGTGACCGAGGGCAGACCCGTGGTGACGGACATGCATTGGGCGGACGGAGCCGGGACAGGCAGGGCGATATTCCTCAGTCTGGAGAAAAACTCGGAGCATCCTCTTGCCGAGGCGGTCGTCGCCGCGCTGAAGGACTCGCATACCGTGCCTGTGACAGATTTCGCCAATATCCCCGGAAGAGGGGTGAAGGGCACCGTAGACGGAGTGACATATTACGCCGGAAACGAGGAGCTGCTCCGCGAGAACGGCATACAGGCAGACCGTGACATGGCTGGGAAAGCCGCAGAATGGACGGAGGATGCCAAGACCGTGGTGTGGTTTGGCGGAGCGGGACGTGTGTTGGCTGTCGCAGGCATAGCCGACAGGATAAAGGAGACATCAGCACAGGCTGTGGCAATGCTGCACAGTATGAACATCGGGGTGTATATGCTCACAGGCGACAATGAGGCGTCTGCCGGATACGTGGCGCGCAAGACAGGCATCAGGCATTACAAAGCAAAGGTGATGCCGGATGACAAGGCGGCGTTCGTGAGACAGTTGCAGGCTGACGGACATGTGGTGGCGATGGCTGGCGACGGCATAAACGACAGTGCGGCTCTGGCGCAGGCAGACCTTAGCATAGCGATGGGGAAGGGCAGCGACATAGCCATGGAGACGTCGATGATGACCATCCTGTCGTCAGACCTTTCCAAGACGGCGGAGGCGATACGCCTGTCGCAGCTCACAATGCGCACGATACGGCAGAACCTTTTCTGGGCGTTTGTCTACAACATCATAGCTGTGCCGATAGCCGCCGGTGTGCTCTATCCGCTTAACGGTTTTCTGCTGAACCCTATGATAGGCGGCGCGGCAATGGCGCTCAGCAGTGTGAGTGTGGTGACAAACAGTCTGCGGCTGAAGCGTAAGAGCATTCTTCCTGTGGCGCGGCGTGGTGACGGTGCGGCAGGAGAGGTCGCCGGAGGCGGTGAGGATGCCGTGACGAGGCGTGAGTACAGGATAGAGGGCATGATGTGCGACCACTGCCGCGCACATGTCGAGGATGCCCTGAACAGCATAGATGGTGTGAGCGCGACGGTGACGCTGGACCCTCCGTTAGCTCGGATAGAGTCGTCGCGTGAGCTGAGTGTGGAATATCTGCAACAGATAGTCTCGGACAAGGCTGGAGACTATACTGTAGTTGAAAAGGAATGACGCATGCGGAGGCATGTGGCTGCGGAGGGAGTGTGTGCCGGTGCGGCGGGTGACACTCAATGTCTCCGGTAAAAATGACAGGCAATATGACTGACACCGGTGTGAAATGTGTATGAGGCATAATGGCGGTAAGGGTAGGAAGAGGACTGAGTAAGCGCATGACGGGCAGTAAAAAATTTTGACATTATCTTTTGTGAAAATAGAGACGGCGAGTCCGTTGACAGCTTGCTGTCAGATAGCCGGGTGCAGTCTGTTTTATGGAAAAACAGATATTTCACAGGCGGGGATATATTCAAATGCAGCCAATTCGTGTTTGGTATGTATCGGAATAGCCTGCATGTTATACCCAAGTGTATACGCCTGTGCCCTTGTTTCTATCGTTTTAAGATGTCGGAAAGGCATGCCGGGACTCTTCCCCGTTTTGTTCTGTGATGCGGAAGAGCCTCTTCCGAGTGCCGGAACAGGCTCTTCCGCAAGCTCATACGGGCTTTCCTACGTGGCGGGAAAGCCTTTTTTGTGAAGCCGGATTTCCTCTTTCGGACGCCTTTTCGCGCATTTCGCTGATATCCAGGATGTTATGCATATGCGCTGAAATCCGCGTATACAGAAGCGAAATATATGTTGTCAGGATATATGCGGTTCTCAGTGAGTTTACGGTGTGTGGTATGTCGCTTTTTCTCCACTATAATACATGTTGCAAAAAAACGGTGACAACAAGGCTGGCGCGTTGCGATGTAAGGGGTAGGAATGTTGATTTGAATTTGTGTTGGAGGAAAAGTAGAGACGCAAAATCTTGCGTCTCACAGTTAATCCATACCAATATGCATACACCAAAAAACACCGACAACAAGGCTGGCGCATTGTGATGATGTGGTGAGGATTGTTGGTTGAAATTTGTGCTGGAGGAAAAGTAGAGACGCAAAATCTTGCGTCTCCCGATTTATTTGCATGCTTTATATAGGTATTTTATGGTGAATTGGGTTTGCGATGGGTTGCTCGTGAGACGCAAGATTTTGCGTCTCTACAAGTAATCCATACCAATATGCATACATAAAAAAATGCTGTCAGCAGGCGCATACTTTCACTGTGAGACGCAAAATCTTGCGTCTCTACTTTAGCCGACAGCGGTTTTAAGGTGGAGGCAGGTGTGCCTGACATAAGCGCGAAACATGCGGATGAAGGCTGACTGCCGTTTGTTGTTTAACCTGATAAGTAAGACGGTGCTTATGGTTCTTCCGGCCAAATAATCTCCATACCTGTGTTATCGCCTTCCCCTTTTGGGTCTTCAGAACCCGGCTGTGGGTCTATTCCGGCATTAATACCCCCTTCCGAGCCTGCTAAAATGGTTGTGCCTGATAACATCACTGTTTTTGATTCCGGTTTTTTGTAGTCTTTTTTAGTCATGATGTGTGTTTTTTTATATATATGAATAAATGGTGTGTCAGTTGTGATATTGTCGTACTGACTGTCTAAACACATTGCAAATGTACACAGAAAATGCGAAACAGCTTGCTTTTTGCGTAACTATTTGATATTCATCGGAGTTATGTTATAAAGAAAAGGAAATATGTACAACATGGAGGACGGTATGGGGTGCCAATCACTGCCGTTTTAGTTGTATGTCGGGAGCACTGTTATGATGGGGTGAGGAGTATTGGTTGAAATTGGTGCTGGAGGAAAGTAGAGACGCAAAATCTTGCGTCTCCCGATTTTATTTGCGTGTTTGATATTGGTGTTTTTAGGGTGGATTGGGTTTGCAATGGGTTGCTCGTGAGACGCAAGATTTTGCGTCTCTACAAGGCTGGCGCATTGTGATTTAAGGATGAGGAATGTTGATTGAAATTGTTGGTGGAAAAAAGTAGAGACGCAAAATCTTGCGTCTCACGGTTTATTGGTGTGTTTGATATTATCGCTTTTTATGTTCATATCCAAATATAGAAATCGATTCGGGTTTAAGTAAACCCTTTATCCATGTTGCTGCCGCCTCTGTACGACCATGTTGAAATGCCGCAACGGTAATTCGGGTAAAAATATTGGAAAAAGGGGAAAGAATTGCGTAATGACTTTACTATATTCCATTTTATGATTATCTTTGTATAAGATAAGCTTCGGCTCGGCAGTGTCAA
>ULSM01050636.1_pt1 | contig 36962 bp, 25 predicted proteins | sample 1956381 | NCBI WGS metagenome assembly ULSM01 (sample SAMEA4835710, study PRJEB28245) | human gut metagenome | biome: gut microbiome; material: fecal sample | place: Denmark | collected 2008 | reverse complement strand
GCAATTCTTGCTGTAGTACAACAGTAAGACGATTACTCATGTCCATAGGGGTGCTGAGTAGTTACACATTATTTCTCCGAAGAATCCAAGGAGAACTATGCCATATCTGAACCCTGAGAATCCAACTGTTCCTTATATGCAGTCGGCGAGATGCCAAACTGCTTGGTGAAGCAACGGGTGAAATACTTCGGATCGTTGAAGCCTACACGGTAGGCTATCTCCGTAATATTTCGGTTGGAAGTTTTATCAACCATCATCTTGCGCGAGATGTCGAGACGGTAGTTGCGGATAAACTGGGCTGTTGGTAAGCCTGTCTCCTTGGAGAGATTCTTGCTCAGTACACTGCGGGATATACCCAAGGCATCTGCCAGTTCCTGTACACTAAACTCCGAATTATCGTAATTCTTCTCCATCACATCCATCACTTCTTCCATGAATGGACGCGTATTCTCCTCTACCATCTTCCTGTCAGCCTCAATGCTCTTTTTCTGACTGTCCTGATAACGCTTCTGGTTCTGCAGAATCATCTGGATGCGACTCTGCAGCTTTTCAGGTTCATCACTTTCCTTCATCGCTGCCTCGATAGGACGGTACAGAGCCTCTACTTCCTCTTCGCGCATCTTGTTGAGACGGCGCACATAAGCATATTGGAGCAAGGCGATGATACCTATTATAATAAGGGTAACAAACCACCAGCTCTTCCAGAAATAAGGAGTAATCTGAACTTCTACAGAGATCACCTGCTCCTTGTCGGAATTGATAGATGGAATATATTTCACCTCAAACTTATAGTCTCCAGCTGGCAGAGTGGAATAACGCACACTATGCTGACCAGCCTTGAGTTGAACCCACTCATTCTCGTATCCCTTCATGCGATAAAGGTACACGCCCTGTGTCTCGCTGCCATAATTGAGCGCTGAGAAAAAGAGGGTGAACGACTTATCACTCTCATGGATACGCAACTTTCTGGCGATGGAAATGTCTTCTTCCAGATAATCGCTGCCGGCAAAGACAGGCTGGTTATCTACCAGAAGTTCGGTAAAGCACAACTTACCCGTCTGATGCACAGAACGGTTTATGCCCTTTACAGCCATCATACCCGCATCGGTGCCTAGGAATATTTCGCCCTTGGCATTGCGGATGGCTCCATTGAAATAGAACTGCGAACTGATCAGACCGTCTTCACGGGAGAAACTGCAGAATGCCTCGGTCTTCGGATTGAAGATAGCGAGTCCGTTATCGGTAGCTATCCACAACATACCCTGGTTATCCTCTACAATACCCTTCACGGTATTGTTAGCTAATCCATTATTCGTGGTATACGACTTCACTTGAGTCTTTCCGTTTTTATCGCTGGTATAGCAATACAGACCGTAGCCGTTACTGCCCATCCATATCTTTCCATCCTTAGCCTGGCAGAAAGACAATATCTTATCGAAGACTCCACTCTTCGGATTGTCGAGTTTATACTGATGATACGTCACAGCGAAATCGCCCTTGCCATGAGGACGCGACTTGAGGTCGACCTCTACCATTCCCTGCACACAACCCATCAGGAGTTTGCCCTTTCGGGTTATCAGAGAACCAATGCAGCCGCGCACATTCTGGCATCCCCTGAAAGGTTCGATGAGTTGGCGGCGCTTCATATCATAGAAGAAGAGACCGTCATTGGTTCCGAGCCACATACCATCATTGATAGGATCGTAAGCCAAAGCACCGGCAAAGTTGAGTAAATGCTGATGCTTTGCATCTATCACCAGAGGAATAATCTTGCCCGGCTGACTGAGATTCATCACAGCAAAACCCCTTCCCCAGGTACCAATCCAGAGCTGATTGCGGTTATCGGCTGCAAGAACCGAGACGGTATTATGCGGCAAACCGGAATTTGCCACCGTATAATGAACAAAGTTCATGCTGCCTGGAGTCAAGGCATCGAGACCTCCCTCTACTGTTCCTACCCACAGGGTTCCGTCGGCTGCCGCATACATAGCATTGACAGCATTAGGAGAGATACTGCCCGGGTTGGCGGGGTCGTGACGGTAGAATTCCAAATTCAGCTGACGTGGAGCCAACTTGATAACACCACTCGTCTCAGAGCCTACCCATATCTGTCCGTTCTTAGAGAAAAGACTGTTGATAAAGTTGCTGCTCAGCGGATTCACAGCCGTAGCAGTGTTCCAATGTTCTATCTCTCCGGTCTTATCATTGAAGATATCTACGCCACAGAGCGTTCCTACCAGAAGTTTGTCATCTGGAGAAACGGCAAGGCTCGTCACTACTTCGTGCTGGAGCGAATGGTCGGTAGCAGAGCAATGGAATTCCTGCTTTGCACTATTAAACAATCCGCGATTCGTACCCATCCATATCTTACCATGATAATAAATAAGCGCCCCCCCATACCGACCTTCGAGCGGAGGGAACAGGGATGAGATATTCTTTGCTACGAGCCGATTGTTCTTCACAGAAAACTCGCTCACCACTCCATTGTTGCATAATACAACCGTTCCTCTGCGATAGACATCACAGATTCCGAGGTCGGGAGCATTATAAGGATAGGATGTGGAAAAGACGCTGCTCACCTCGCCCTTTTCGTTAAAGCCGAAACGGGTAAGCTGGTTGAAAGAAAGCATCCATATATTGCCCTTTGCATCACAATATATTCGGGTGCAAAGGTTCTTGAATACTTTGTTGAGTTGTGCCTCTACCTGGCTGTTCTCACAAGGTGGAACAACAGGCTGCATCGTTTTGAGGTCGAGCACCTGCGGACCTTCTTCGAAAGCTATCCAAAGACGCTTGAACGGATCTTCGCAGACATTACGGCAACTGTTGCTTCGCAGACTGATTCCTACAGCCCCCAAACCGAAATTCATGAAATTGAAACCATCGTAGCGTACCAGACCACCACCATGCGTACTGATCCATACGAAGCCGTAAGAGTCCTGAAAGATATCATCAGCAAAATTATTCGGCATACCTGCAGCCATATTGAGATAGCTTACATTATAGCGACTAGGCAGCCCACCTTGCGCCCAACTGCTCAAGGTTATGAAAAGAATGCTTATTATAGAAAGAATGTATCTAATCATTAACTATTCTTTTGCTCTTTTCTGTCTTCTATCTTAACGTAAATGAAAGAACCAACAGCAATCAAAGCCAGAAATATATACATTCCTAATAATCCGTAATCCATAATTATTTTCCTTTCTTTTTTAAATTCTCTTTTCCTCGTTTGACAAAATATAACCCCATTCCAAACAAGAGTGCTGCTAACAAGATAGCCGACACCAATGTCCAAACAGAATCATCCTCTTTGCCAAACATCCTAACTAAAACATATGCTGTTATTATATACTTAGATATATCTAACATCCATTTTCCTAGTTCTTCTATCATTTTATTAAGTTTTTAAACTTCTGCTTGCAAAAGTACGAAGAAAAAATGAAACGAAAGAATTTTTATCAAGAAAAAAACGTTCCTAGAAGTGTAAATTTACAACTCTAGGAACGTTCATATAATAATATACTTGCATTTTAGAATTCAAGAATCATGCTCTGGCGAGGACGGAGCTTCACGTTCTTGTTGATAAGAACGGTGCGACCGTTTGTAACATCCGTAGCCTTGTCATGAGAACCGATAATCTCTGCATAACGGGAAACATTCAGCTCGTTTGCCTCGTTCTTGCCGTTGATAACCGTCATCACATTCTTACCCTTATACTGGCGGGCAATTACGTAAACACCCTTCTGAGGACAGAACTGAGTCTGCTTGCCCTTGGTAATCACTTCATTGCCCTGACGCCAGTGCAACAGGTTGCTGAGCCAGTTGAACATCTGGTTCTCTGCCTGAGTTCTGCCCTCTGCCGTAAAGGCATTGTGCTTGTCACCAGCCCAACCGCCAGGGAAGTCCTTGCGTACATTGCCATCGGTCACACTCTTGGTACCGTTCATCAGCACCTCTGTACCATAATAGAGCTGAGGAGTGCGGTTGATGGTAAGAAGCAATGACAGCGCCTGCTTCAAAGCCAGGGTATCCTTGCCTTCACCCAGGAAGCGATCGGTATCATGATTCTCGATGAATGCCATTACGCTCTTTGGATTAGGATAGAGATAGTCGTAGCAGAACACATTGTAGAGACGGTTCATGCCGTTCCACCAGTCATCGGTCTCCTCTTTCTTTGCACTGTTGATGCGGTCGAAGAAAGCGAAATCCATAACGGTTGGCAGATAGCTGTTCTTCTCAGAAAGTTTGCTGTCCTTCTGCCATGCTGCAGTATAAGCTGGCTCGGTTACCCAAGTCTCGCCTACGGTATTGAAGTGAGGATACTCCTCGCCCAGCACCTTCATCCAGTGTGCCATCGCATCGCGGTCGGCATAAGGATAGGTATCCATACGGATGCCGTCGATACCTGCACTCTCTATCCACCACTCACTGTTCTGAATCAGATACTTGATAACGTGTGGGTTACGCTGGTTGAGGTCAGGCATAGTTGGAACAAACCAGCCATCTACGGTTTCTGTGAGATCAACCTTGCTGGCGTATGGATCGAGTACAGGAGTCAGCTTATAACTGGTCTGCAGATACTTATCGTTCACCTTAGCAGCGCCATCCACCGTACCGATGTTCTTCTGATGCTCGGCAGTCTGATTTTCAGGAGCCAGCCATTCCGGTGTATTGAACCAGTCCTTTGATGGCATATCGGCAACCCAAGGATGTTCGAAACCGCAATGGTTGAAAATCATATCCATCACAATCTTCAAACCTTTCTTGTGAGCCTCATCTATCAGCTGCTTATAATCGGCATTGGTTCCGAAACGTGGGTCTACACGATAATAATTGGTGGTAGCATATCCATGATAACTGCTGTTCTTGCCGTTACTTGGACTGTCGTTCTCCAAAACCGGGGTAAACCACAGAGCGGTTACACCCAACTGGTTAAAATAATCCAAGTGCTGGCGGATTCCCTCCAGGTCGCCACCATGGCGCAAACTAGGCTCTGCACGGTTGCAGGTCTTATCACGCATCGCCTTAAAGGCATCATTCTTCAGATTGCCGTTGGCGAAACGGTCTGGCATCAGCATATAGAGCACATCTTCATTAGAGAAACCGATGCGCTTATCGCCCGCCATCTCACGGTTCTTCAACACATACTTCACCTTCTTCGACTGTTTGCCCTGCTTGAAGTTGAGGGTCATCTCACCAGCCTTTGCTCCATCGAGGTTAAGATAAACCAGGAGATAATTAGGAGAATCAAGGCGGGCGATGCTGTCTACCTTCACACCCGGATAGTCTACCGTTACATCGGCATTCTTGATATCCTTGCCATACACCATCAGCTGGAGTGAAGCATCTTTCATGCCCACATACCAGTCGGTAGGTTCAATGCGGTTCACGTTAACCGCTGCATTCATACTTATTGCGCTACTCATAAGCAATAAAGAAGCTATTATCTTTTTCATATTACACCTTATTATATATATAAACTATTTCTGATAAAGTATCAGGGCTGACTGAGGGGCAACCTCAACATCCTTTCCCGAAACAAAGCCTAAGCCTTCCTCATTGATTATACCATTGCAACAAGCCACGGTATAATTACCCTCAGGAATCTGCATCTTCTTTGCCTCCTTATTGAAGTTATAGATCACGATGATGTTCTTCCAGGCATCAATGCCCTCCAGATTCTTGAGCTGGAAACCTACGAGACAAGTCTGCTGACAAGGCAGGAACTCCAGATGCTGACGTACCTTATCGCCTGTTGAAAGACGGAATGCCGGATGATTCTTGCGGAGCTGGATCAGACTCTTGTAATAAGCAAACGCCTGCGGATACTTCTGCAGATTGGTCCAGGTAAACTGGTTGATGCTGTCAGGAGAATTATAGCTATTGTGTACTCCCTTCTTATCGCGGAGCATCTCTTCGCCGGCAAGGATGAAAGGAACACCCTGGGAAGTGAAGACGCAGGTCTGCGCAAGCTGGTCGATGCGGAGCAACTCGGCAGTACGTATTGCTTCAGGAATATTCTTGTCGGTAAGAGATGCGATGCTTGCCTTCAGTCGGTCTACCAGACACATATCGTCATGGCAGCTTACATAACTGATCTGCTCGGTAGGATTGTTGGTCCAAGGCTTCTTGTCATAGTTTACCTTGTTCATATCCACCTGCGGATGAGCGATGCCCCCCACGATACCAAACTTCAGACTCTCCTCCTGACCTGTAAGACCAGCCAGGAGCGCACCCTGATGGGCATCAGAGAAAGGACCACGGAGCGCATCGCGCATATCATCGCTGAAAGCACCGATGCCCTTGAGCTGCTGGGTATTCGCCTTCACCGCCAGTTTCTCGGTAGGATAAGCACAGCTGCCTGCACTCCATCCCTCACCATAAATATAGATGCTGGGATCGATGCGGTTTACCATCTCACGGATAGCCTGCATGGTTTCGATGTCATGAACACCCATCAGATCGAAACGGAAACCATCGATATGATATTCGTCTATCCAGTATTTCACGCTCTCCAGCATAAACTGGCGCATGAGAGGCTTCTCTGAAGCAGTCTCGTTGCCACAGCCTGAACCATCAGAATACTTACCATCCTTGGTTTTGCGATAATAATAATCAGGATAGGTACGCTGGAAATTGCTGCCATTGATATCGAAAGTATGGTTATATACGGCATCGAAAATCACTCGAATGCCTGCCTTATGCAGCGCCATCACCATCTCCTTGAACTCCTTGATGCGGGTTGCTGGAGAATAAGGGTCAGTAGCGTAACTGCCTTCCGGCACATTATAGTTCTTCGGATCATAACCCCAGTTGAACTGCGGTTTGTCGAGTCGGGTCTCATCTATAGAAGCGAAATCGAATACAGGCTGGAAATGGATGGCGTTGATGCCCAGATTCTTGAGATATTCGATGGCTTTTGGCTCGGTGAGGGCGAGATACTTGCCCTTATATTTCAAGCCGGATGTAGGAGAAATGGAGAAATCACGCACGTGAAGCTCGTAGACAACGAGATCGGCTGGCGATTTCAGGGCAGGACGCACGTCCTGATCCCATCCAGATGGATCGGTATCATACAAATCTACGATGGCGCCACGGTTTCCGTTCACACCTACTGCTTTAGCAAATGTACCTGGTGTTTCACCCTTGCCAATATCAAAGGTATAGAACTTTCCCTTGAGGTCGCCCTTTACGGTAGCCTCCCAGCACTCATTGCCCAACTTCTTCATTTTCAGCGTTTTATAAGCCTTTCCTCCCTGACCTTGCTTATAAAGTCGGAGGGTTACAGAAGACTTTTGGGCTGTTGGAGCATTCAGGATAAACATGGTTTTCTCCTTGGAATACATCATCTCATTGAATGTCTGCTGGGCATTCAATGAAGTTGGTAAAACGGTTGCTGTCAATGCTGCAATTATTAGTTTTTGGATATTCATATTGTTAAGTTGTTGGTATACAGGACATTAAAACGAACTGAGCGAAGAAAATCGTGACAGATTATCTACGCTCATTTTTAGCGTATTTCCGACCAACCGGACAGTTGGACGGAAATACGGAAATTATAGGCTTATTTAGCGAGCAATGAGATGGCGAAACCACCACCACGTGCTTCATTAATCTTCAAAACATCACCCTTCTTCACAGTCTTGTGGATGATCTGATAAGATTTAGGGTTCTTCTCGTAGTCAGCATTCTTGCCGTCCTGATAGATAGCGCAAGCATACTTCTTGCCCTTATCCAGGAAGTCGAGCTTTACTACGGCTGTGCGGGCTGCATCAGTCTTACCGCCTACAAACCAGTTGTCGGTTCCCTTTGCCTTGCGGGCTACGGTGATATACTTGGCTGGCTCTGCCTCCAGATACTTGGAGTCATCCCAGTCGCAAGCTACGTCGCGGATGAACTGGAAGGCATCGTCGTACTTCTCATAATGCTCTGGAAGATCGGCAGCCATCTGCAAAGGACTGTACATTACGAGATAGAGAGAAAGCTGACCACAAAGGGTGGTATGAACATAACTCTTATTGTTGCTCCACTCAGAAAGCTTGGTCTCGAAGATACCAGGAGTATAATCCATCGGACCACCCTGCAGACGGGTGAATGGCAACATTACGGTATGATAAGACTTGTTACCGCCAAATGCCTCATACTCTGTACCACGTGCACTCTCGTTACCAACCAGGTTAGGCCAGGTGCGGCAGATACCTGTAGGACGGGTTGCCTCGTGGGCATTTACCATGATATGATGCTTGGCAGCGGTCTCGATGACACGCTGGTAGTGATTGTTCATCAACTGACTGTAGTGAAACTCACCTCTTGGGATGATATCACCTACATAACCGGTCTTCACGGCATCATAACCATATTTGTTCATCAGGTTGAAGGCATCTTCCAGGTGGCGCTCGTAGTTGAGAGCTGCAGAAGATGTCTCGTGGTGCATCATCAGCTTCACGCCCTTAGAATGAGCATAGTCGTTGAGCATCTTGATATCGAAGTCAGGATATGGAGTCACGAAGTCGAAAACATCGAGCTTCTGATGACCGAACCAGTCTTCCCAACCTTCGTTCCAGCCTTCTACCAATACTTCCTGCAAACCGTTCTTGGCTGCAAAGTCGATGTAGCGCTTCACTTCCTCGTTGGTTGCACCATGAGTACCGTTAGGCTTGCACTTGCAGTAATCAGTAACGCCGAGACGCACAGATGGCAGATCGTTGGTATAGCTCCAGGTCTTGGTGCCTACAATCATGTTCCACCATACACCGCAGTACTTGGTAGGATGAATCCAGGATGTATCCTTAATCTTGCAAGGCTCGTTGAGATTCAAAGTCAACTTGCATGAAAGCATATCACGGGCATCATCACTTACCATCACGGTACGCCAAGGGGTATTGAATGGAGTCTGGATAAATCCCTTTCTGCCCACGGCATCAGGAGTAAGCCAAGACTCGAAGGTCAATGTTTTCTCGTCCAGATTGAGGTGCATGGTAGGATAATCCAGACAGGCAGCCTCATGGATGTTGATGTAGAGTCCGTCCTTGGTCTTCATCTGGAGAGAGGTCTGAACACCGGTATCAGAGAAGACGGTGGTAGATGAATTGCTCTTGTAAGCTTCACGGTTTTTCGCAATAATTGGGCGAATGCCTGTCAATGGAGTAATGTTGTAATCATACTCCTGTGTATCATAATCACCAGGAATCCAGTAAGCGGTATGATCGCCTGCCATGGCAAACTGGGTATGCTCCTCCTGGATGACGAAATAATTCAGACTTTCCTGCTGTGGGAACTCATAGCGCAAGCCCATACCATAATCATATACACGGAAACGGATGGTGATGTTACGCTTAGAAGCAGCCTGGTTCAGGTTTACCTCCATCTCGTTGTAATGGTTGCGGATGGTAGCGGTCTCGCCCCATACCGGCTTCCAGGTTTCATCGAAAGTCGATGTCTTGCTGCCGGTTTCAGTAAAACCATCCATCAGGCTGGTTTCCTCCATGCCCTTAGAGGCATGTTTATCCTTAGCCAGTTCCAATCCTAAGTGGGATGGCTTGCATACAGTCTTTCCCTTATAGCTCATCTCATAGGTAGGCTGTCCCTTTTCGGTCAAAGAGAATGTTACCGAGACGTTGCCATTAGGCGACTTTACGGTCTGGGCTGCTGCCAACATAGGAAGCAAGAGACCCATCACTAATACATTCAGTTTTTTCATACTGTTCAGTTGTTGTTTATTCTTTTTTTGAATCTTCGTTAGTTTATCTCAATCATTATCTGTTTATTCTTAAGATAGTGCAAAGATACAAAAAACAAAAATACCCTCCACGTTTTGGGAGGGTATTTTTCTGCAAATGAGTGTGCAAACGTTTGCACTATATATAATCATGTTAGTTAGCATCTTCCAGACTGCGAAATCATTTCTGTGATATTCTGCACGAAACGCTTATCTGCAGCCAGATCCTCTATGTTGAGGTGCATGCGGTAACGCCAGTAATGCTTAGGGTTAGCCGGGATATTGATACGCTCGGCATCGGCATCTGGCAGACGAAGAGCCTCATCGGTAGCCAACCAGTCCTGGATGCTCAATATGCAGAGCATGGATGGAGAGGTAAGATGGCGGCTGATGATGTCGCTAGCCAACCAGCCTGGGAGTGGATGAGGTGCTGGTCCCTGACGGTAGAGCATCGTATTGTAATACTCCTGGGTACGCTGGATATTCTCATCCCACCACATGCGCAGAGTAGGCATATCGTGGCTCGAAATGGTACATACCGAGCGGTATGGGTTACGGCTCAGATGTCCGAACTTAACCGACGGATCCTTTGGCATGCTCTGGAGTTCCAGACTCAATATCTTCAACTCGTCCATTACCCAAGGCACACAGTCTGGCACCATACCGAGGTCTTCGGCACAAACCAGCATGCGGGTAGCCTGAACCAGCTTAGGCAACTTTTTCATCGCCTCCTGATACCAGAACTGGTTGTTGCGGCGATAGAAATAGTCGTTGTAAAGGCGGTTGAACGCAGCCTTGTCATTATCATAGAGCGACTCGTAGATAAAGTCGAGCTGGGCTGAGATACGTGGATGGAAGATGCCAGGGTTGGTATGATCGCGTACGAAGAGTACATCGCTGATCAGGGCATACAAGCCATCACGCAGCCAGAGTTCCTTCTCATTTGTTACGTCAGCAAAGAGAGCCTCTACCTTGCGCTGGGTATCTACCTCAGGCTTCATCTGATAACGCTCGTCATCCAGACGGTCGAGATACTTCTCCTTTACCTCGCCGGCACGCTCATGGAACACACGGTCCAATACCCAATCGGTAATGAACGGACGGGTAAAACGGTCTTCCTGGAAGTGCAAACCATAGCTTTCTATCTCTTCACGGCTCATGGCAAGCGCCGGTGCAAACTGTCCGAGCAATCCATGTACGCTATGTACCGGAATCTCCCAGATACGGAAGAAGCCCAATACGTGGTCGATGCGGTAAGCATCAAAGTATCTTGTCATATTCTGGAAACGGCGGTTCCACCACTGGCAGCCATCCTTCAGCATCTCAAACCAGTTATAGGTAGGGAATCCCCAGTTCTGACCATTGGCAGAGAAGTCATCAGGTGGAGCACCCGCCTGACCATTGAGGTTGAAGTATTTAGGTTCCGTCCATACATCGCAACCATTGCGGTTTACGCCGATTGGAATATCACCCTTCAAAATAACGCCCTTAGCCTTGGCATGCTCGTGAGCCTCCTGCATCTGTCGGTCCAGTACGAACTGTACGAAATAGAAGAACGCCACGTTCTTGTAAGCAGCAGTCTTAGGGTCGGCAAGCGCCTTGCGCTCAGCCTCATCCCATACCTGATGATCTGGCCACTGGTTGAAATCAGCCGTACCATTCTTATCACGCAGGTATGAATATTGTGCGTAAGGAACCAGCCACAGTTCAGTATCCTGGAAGAAAGCCTTGTATTCGGCTGTCTTCATCATCTTTTCACCTTCCTGATTGAAGATTTGGCGCAAGTAATTTATCTTGAAATCATTTACTTTCTCGTAATCTATCTTATCCAGTGCGTTCAACTCAGCACGTGTCTTCTCAGCCTCAGCACGAGCCTTGGCATCCTTCAGCTCAGGGAGAGCATGGAGGTCGGCATACTGCGGATGAATAGCGAAGACGCTGATGCAGCTGTATGGATAACTGTCGGTCCATGTATGGGTGATGGTGGTATCATTGATAGGAAGGAGCTGGAGCACCTTCTGACCGGTAGAAGCCACAAAATCAATCATGGTCTTCAGGTCACCGAAGTCACCAATACCGGCACTCTTACGGGTACGCAATGAGAATACAGGCACCTGCGTTCCGGCAAGTTTGCGGTTATACAGAGCGAAGAAAGCCTGGTCGAGTTCATAAGATACCAACTCACCTGCCTTCATCTCCGGCAAATCCACGGTTCTGTTCATGCTGGTTTCCCAGAGAAGATCATTCTTTGCATTTCTGAAAGCCACGAACTTAAACTCCAGATGGCTGCCCTCAAGATGAGTCGCATCAATATCAGCCACCCATTCATTATAAGTATGCTGAGTCATCGGAAGAATCTTCTGCACATCCCAGGCACCCAATGCTTTATCTGCACCCAATACACCCAGGCGCTCACCATCGCGAAGCTGAGGAGCACGGACTATCAGACGCACAATCTTGCTGCCCATTTCCAGCTTCATCTCCTGTGGAGCCTGATGATTGATGCAATCGGTAAAGGCACTGCTGTAGAGGTAAGCATCCTCCGGCATAACCTTCCAGTGGTCGTAAAGGGTATAAACCGCAGCCTTCTTGGCATTTACATCGAGCTGATGCTTAATCATAAGCCATTCGGTCTTGACTGCTCTTCCTTCACGTTCTACACTATAATAATAGGTATACGATTTTTCTGGTGATTCAACACACCAGTCGCATACCCATCTTTCACCATCTGTTGTCTCGAGAGGAAGTTTCAGTTCACCTTCCTCCGTCTGAATGTTTACGACGATCTGTTCGCCGAACATTGCTTTATATTCAATATTAAACTGTACTGTCATAAGACTCTTAAAGGCTCTTGAAAATGTTATAATTTATGTTTGATGCTACAAAGGTAAGAAAAAACGAGCGAAAAACGTATCTGAAATTTGCATATTTTTTCTCACAAATCGTGCAAACGTTTGCACTACCCCTACTCTGTAGAAACAATAATTAATCGTTCATCTCATTTTATTCTGATTTCTTATCCTTGATGATACTCACAGACAGTGCACCCGCAATCAGCAGGATACCTGCCACAATCATCATATCGCTCTGATGAGAACCCACCAGACTCAAGACAATTCCACCGCAGATAGCAGCCACAATCTGAGGGATACAGATGGTTCCGTTAAACAGACCGAGATAAGCACCCATGTGACCATATCCCTGCAAAGCATTGGTAACAAAGGTGAAAGGCATCGCCAGCATGGCTGCCCAACCGGCACCAATCATCAGGAACGGAACAAACTGCAGATACTGGTCATGCAGGAAAGGTATCAGGGCAAAACCCACACCACCGATAACCAGACTGACAGCGTATGCCACCTTCGCATTCTTAAACTGAGGGAGAATCACAGCCCAGACTACACTACCTACAGCCTGTACGGCAAAGAGAATGCCCACCCAGTTGCCTGCCTCCTGGAATGCTTCAGAAGCAGGATCGGTCGTATTCCATACGGTTTCAGCGATGGCTCCCGTAGAATAATTCCAGAGATAAAGGAAACCAGCCCAGCAGAAGAACTGAACCAGTCCCACCTTCCAGAAGGTAGATGGCGCCTTGCGGAGCAAAGTAATCCAACCGGCCTTGTCTTCAGAAGCCTCAGCATTAGGATTCTTCACTCTTCCCTCTTCCCTCTTCGCTTCATTATACTCCGCATACTGCTGTGGATTCCACTCCTTCACCTTCATCGTGGTGTAGATAACACAGAGAATCAGGATAGCCGCACCGATATAGAACGACCAGATGACAGAATCAGGAACCACACCCTTCTCAGCATAATTCTTGATACCGAGGAAGGTAAAGAGGAATGGGAAGATATATCCGGCTACAGAACCGGCATTGCAGAGGAAACTCTGGATAGAGTAAGCCTTTGCCTTCTGTTTTTCATTTACCATATCGCCTACCAACATCTTGAACGGCTGCATCGCCATGTTGATGCTCGTATCGAGGAACATCAGCGCTATCAGTCCGAAGAGCATCGCACCGCTCACGGTCAGTCCGAGCGAACCGGCATTCGGGAGCAGGCACATTACCAGGACGGCAATCGTAGCACCCACAAAGAGATAAGGGATGCGGCGACCGAAGCGGCACCACGTCTTATCACTCAACGTGCCCACGATAGGCTGAACCAGGATTCCCATCAGAGGAGGGAGAATCCAGAAATAACTCAAGTTGTGTGGGTCAGCACCCAACGTTGCAAAGATTCGGGAGATGTTGGCGCTCTGTAGGGCGTAGGCAATCTGTACTCCGAAAAATCCGAAGCTCAAGTTCCAGAGCTTCCAGAAACTTAAATCAGGTTTTTGTTTCATCGTTATATTGTTTTTATATTTTTATCTTGTTGTTCCTCTCACCACAAGTCGTGTTCTCACCACTCGCTTCTCCACCTCATCTCTGGGGATGGAGCCTTCCACCTGACCAATCAGGATATTGGCAGCTTCCTCGCCTACGGCTACACCTCGCTGCTCAACCGTAGTAAGCATCGGGTCGCACGCCTTGGCACGGTCACCATTGGTGAATCCGCAGATGCTGATTTCTTCAGGCACCTTGAATCCCATGCGCTTGGCGGTATAGAGGATACCGATTGCCGTATCATCATTGATGGCAAAGAAAGCATCCGGACGATCTTCCTCTATCAGAATATCCGGCGTTATTGCTTCGGCATTGGCACGGTCATCGCAGATCTTCACCCAGTCAGGGTTCTCCGTCAAGCCATGCTTTACCAGCGCATCATGATAACCGTTATATCGGTTCTTGGAGATTTCCAGATTCATCGGCGAGCCGTAGAAGGCAATCTTCTTACAACCCGTATCAATCATGTGGGTAACGGCAGTAAAGGCACCCATATAGTCATCTACCACCACTCGCGAGCAGTTCACGCCCGTACATATTCTATCATAGAAGATGAGCGGCACCCCATTCTGCAGCAGTTTTTCGAAATGGTCATACTGCTTGGTATCCTTCGCCTGTGAAACGATGATGCCACAAACCTTGTTCTGACAGAAGTCTTCACAGATGGCCACCTCCTTATCGTAACGCTCGTTACTCTGCGCCACCATCACACGGTAACCTCTGGCTCTAGCCTCTTCCTCTATACCCGAAAGCACCGACATGAAGTAATAGTGTACCACCTGAGGCACAATAACTCCAATCACCTTCATCGGCTTCACCTTATTATGTCTTAAAGCTTCACCCAGGAAATTAGGAAAGAAGTTATGTTCACGCGCGTATTTCTGAATACGCTCCTTTTGGGCAGTACTGATACGAGAACTGTCCTTCAATGCCCGGCTCACTGTGGCAACACTTACGCCCAGATCGCGAGCAATATCTTTCATTGTTATTGTTTCTTTATAGTCCATTGCTATTAGTTGTGCTGCAAAATTACGAAATATCCTCAATATCAGTTCAAAGTTCTTGACTTAAATCAAGTAATTTCTGTGCAAACGTTTGCACAAAATAAATAACGGAATTAACACAAAAATAGTACAACATTAGAGAAAAGAACTTAATTTTGCACACAGAAACGACAAGTTTATGGGCAAGCGCCCCATTCCTACCTTAATGTAAGATGCCAGAAAGACCCCGAAAATAGCCTGAACGGCATTTTGAGTAGGAACGACAACAACTTAAGCCAAGAAGAAAAGAAGAAAAAGTAGATAAATAAATATAATTCATTAACTTAAAAATCAAGCAAATGATGAAGCAGGTAAAAATTAAATTGCCTCTCAGAGCGTTGACCCTAGCAAGCGGTCTGCTTCTGACGGTGAGTTCCTTTGCGCAGACAAATGCAGTTAAGGGACATGTGAAGGATGCTTCTGGTGAGCCTATCATGGGTGCTACCATTACAGTTAACGGTAAGGCAGTGGGCATTACCGACATGGATGGTAACTTCTCAGTTGATGCAGCGCCAGGTGCCAAGATTACATTCACCTATCTGGGTATGACACCGCAGACAGTGAAGGCATCTAGTAACATGAACATTACCTTGGAAGATGACTCAAAGGCTTTGAATGAAGTCGTTGTCATCGGTTATGGTGTGGCTAAGAAGTCAGACCTGACCGGTTCTGTAACAGCTATCAAACCTGATTCTAAGAATAAGGGTGTGGTTGTTAATGCACAGGATATGCTTACAGGTAAGGTTGCCGGTGTAAACATTACCAGCAACGACGGTACTCCTGGTGGTGGTGCCAAGATTCGTGTTCGTGGCGGTTCTTCTTTGAACGCATCTAACGACCCATTGATCGTTATCGATGGTCTGGCAATGGACAACGATGGTGTTAAGGGTCTTTCTAATCTCCTTTCTGTAGTTAACCCACAGGATATTGAGTCTTTCAGTGTCTTGAAGGATGCTTCTGCAACTGCTATTTATGGTTCCCGCGGTTCTAATGGTGTCATCATCATTACAACCAAGAAGGGTCGCAAGGGTCAGAAACCTACCGTTTCTTACTCTGGTAGCATAACCATCAGCGAGAAGAAGAACACAATTGATGTTCTTAACGCTGACGAGTTCCGTGCAACAGTTGAAAAACTGTATGGAAAAGACAGTGAAGCTTACAGCGCACTGGGTACAGCCAACACCAACTGGCAGGACTTGATTTACCGTACAGCTATCAGCCACGACCACAACATTACAGTTTCTGGTGCAGCAAAGTCACTCCCATACCGTGTTTCTGTAGGTTATACAGACCAGCAGGGTATCGTGAAGACATCTGACTTCAAGCGTGCAACAGCATCTTTGAACTTGAACCCATCATTCTTCCAGGATCACTTGACATTGAACCTGAATGCCAAGGGTATGTATGCTAGAACCTTATATACAGATGGTTCTGTTGTATCAGCAGCTGTAAGAATGGACCCAACTCAGGATCCATACAACTTTACATCTGAATATCACAAGAATCAGCTTAGAGACAAAGATGGCAACAGTCTCCTGGACCAGACTCTCAAGAACTATGGTGGCTATTTCCAGTGGTCAAAGAAAGCAGAGTATGGTGACAATACATGGCCTTTCACTTATGACAGCACCACACAGATGCCTAACCCTCTGTCTTTGCTGGATCAGGGCAGTCAGATTGCTCACAGCCGTTCATTCATCGGTAGTGCCGACATCGATTATAAGGTACACGGTTTCGAGGATTTGAGATTGCATGCTACCTTGGGTGCAGATATCTCAAAGGGTCGCCAGAGCCAGTCATTTGCTCCATCATGTCCTAACGCATTGTACTATGGTAGCTATGGTGGTGAGGAAATCCTGAAGCGCAACCTCTCTTTGAGTACTTACGCTCAGTACTACAAGGATTTCAACAAGATTCATCACTTCGACATCATGGCTGGTTATGAGTGGCAGCACTTCTGGCGCAGCAAGAACAATGACTATGTAGGTTATTATCCTGAAACAAATAACGATGCAAGTCTTGCTGGCACAGAGCGTCCTCATACTCCATATAGCGAGAAGAGCGAAAGCTACCTGGTATCTTTCTTCGGACGTGCCAACTACACATTGCTCGACCGTTACTTCCTGACAGCAACCGTCCGTGATGATGGTTCTTCACGTTTCAAGGAGCACTGGGCATGGTTCCCATCATTCGCTTTTGCATGGAAGGCTAACGAAGAAGCATTCCTGAAGAACGCTAACTGGTTGTCTGACTTGAAGCTCCGTCTGGGTTATGGTAAGACTGGTCAGCAGGCTGGTTCTATCGGCGATTATGAGTGGATTCCATCTTATTCTATCAGCACAGGTACAAATGGTTTCTATCCTGTTACTGGCACAGGTGAACTTTATAGACCAAACAACTACCGTCCTGACTTGAAGTGGGAAACAACCTCTACCTACAACGTAGGTTTGGACTGGGGTATCCTGGATCAGAGATTGTCTGGTAGCGTAGATTGGTACTACAGAAAGACTACCGATCTGTTGAACTATGCTCCACTTTCTTCTATGGCAGGTTACAAGAACCAGGCATGGCAGAACATCGGTTCCTTGAAGAATACCGGTGTTGAAGCAGCTATTACCTGGCGTGCTATCCAGACCAAGGACTGGTTCTGGACCATGACATACAACTTCACTTACAACAAGAACGAGATTACCGACTTGAATGGTGTATCTGAGAATGGTGCTCCTGTTGTTAATACAAACATCAAGGTAGGTGATGGTTCTGGTGCTTATCTGCAGGCTAACCAGGTGGGTTATGCTATGAACTCATACTATGTTTACCAGCAGGTTTACGACAAGAACGGCAACCCAATTGAGAACTGCGTAGTTGACCGTAACGGTGACGGTAAGATCAATGAAAGCGATAAGTATCTCTACAAGAGCCCAGCAGCTCCTGTAACCATGGGCTTCTCTTCTCGCTTGGAATACAAGAACTGGGACTTCGGTTTCTCTTTGCGTGCAAGCATCGGCAACTATGTATATAACAATGTTGAGCAGAGCATGAGTAACATGAATACAGGTGAGTGGTTCTCTAACTCTTTGAAGTACTTCTCTAACCGTATGAAGAGTACTGTTGAGAGAAACTGGCAGACCTACGAGATCACTTCTAAGTTGTCTGACTACTATGTGAAGAACGCTTCATTCCTGAAGTGCGACAACATCACATTGGGTTATAGCTTCAACAACCTGTTTAAGTCAAGCGGCTGGCATGGACTTTCAGGTCGTGCATACGCTACTGCATCAAATGTATTCACAATAACCAATTATGACGGTTTGGATCCAGAAGTAGGCGATGGTAACGACAACAACCTCTACCCACGTCCATTCTCTGTAGTAGTTGGTCTTAGCTTGAATTTCTAATAAGAAAGGATTATGAAAAAATATATTAAAAATATTGTTCCAGTAGCAGCACTCCTGCTTACAATGGGAACAGCAACATCATGTGTCGGTGATTTGGACGTTACTCCGATTAACCCAAACATCCAGACAGGCCTTAACATCGATGGTCTTTTCAACAAGTGCTACGCTAACTTTGCCCTGGCTGGTAATGGTGGTGCTAATGGTGACTGCGACATTGATGGTATTGACGGTGGAACATCTGGTTTTGTACGCCAGACATTCAATGCAAACGAATTACCAACCGATGAGGCTATCTGCGGTTGGGGTGATGATGGTATAGCCGGCTTCTGCTATAATAGCTACAATGCCTCAAACCCAATGTTGATTGGTTTGTATGCCCGTATCACAACAGGTATTGCTTATTGCAACCAGTATCTTGCAGAAGCAGGAGATCAGGATGCAACCAAGCTTGCAGAGATTCGCTTCCTGAGAGCATACGAATATTTTAGCTTGATGGACGGATGGGGCAACATCCCATTTACACTTCAGCCATTGACCAAGCCTGAAAGATATACCAGAGCACAGGTTTACGAATGGCTTGAGAGGGAGCTTCTTGAAATAGAGCCAAGCCTTTCTGATGCAGAGGCTAAGAAGTCAACAGATGCCGGTTACGGTCGTGTAGATAAGGCTGCATGCTGGTTGCTTCTCTCCCGCCTCTACCTCAATGCAGAGGTTTATACAGGCACACCTCAGTGGGAGAAGGCTAAGTCATACGCCAAGAAGGTGATGGATTCTCCTTATAAGCTGAACACCCAAAGCGTAAACGGCTGGAGTGCTTACCAGATGCTCTTCATGGGCGATAACGGTGAGACAGATGCAGCTTACGAGGGTATCTTCCCTCTCTTGCAGGATGGTTTGAAGACCACAAGCTGGGGTACTACACTCTTCCTGTTGGCTTCTACCTACGATCAAGATATGCACGCAAATCCAAACAACCCTTCAGCTACCAATGGTACTGACCAGGCTTGGGGTGGTAACCGCGCTCGTCCTGACTTGGTGAAGAAGTTCTTCCCTAATGGTAACGTTCCAAATCTTGAAAGCTACGCTACAGCAAAAGCTGCCGGTGATGACCGTGCTCTCTTCAACGGTGTAAACCGTTCATTGGATAATGATGACGTTTCTACTTTCAAGAGCGGTTTCGGTGTTGCTAAGTTTACCAACTTCAAGACAGACGGTAGCGCAGGTAAAGATGCTACATTCCCTGATGCAGACTTCTTCCTGATGCGCGTAGCAGAGGCATACCTGAACTTTGCAGAGGCTGATGCCCGCATCAATGGTGGTCAGACTACAGAGGAAGGTACCGCAGCTATCAATGCTATCCGCAGACGTGCAAATGCCTCTACTCGTGAAGACAGAGGCTATTCTCTGAACGATATCTGCGATGAATGGAGCCGTGAGTTCTACTTCGAGGGTCGCCGTCGTATGGATCTGATCCGTTTCAACCGTTATGGTGGCAATGTCAACTACAACTGGCAGTGGAAGGGCGGCACCAAGGAAGGTCGCAACTTCTCTGAACATTTGAACATCTTTGCTATCCCAACCAATGAGTTGACATCTAACAAGAATCTGATTCAGAATCCTGGATATTAATTTGCAAACATAAAAAGGAATTCATTATGAAAAATATAATTAAATCAGCTCTACTCGTTGTCATGAGTTTATTTCTCATGACAGCTTGTAGCGACGACAATGACTCTAATCCGACTATTCAGTCACCAACAGAGTTCAAGTTGAATACTCCTGCATTGCAGAATACCCCAATCGACCTGGCGAATTCGTCTAAGATTATGTTGACCTGCTCACAGCCTAACTATGGCTATACAGCTAGCGTTCAATATACAGTACAGGTCGCTACAGATGAAAATATGACTGATGCAGTTGAGCTTTCAGAAACCAGCACAAGTGCCAAGGTTGCAATCAATGCATCTTCATTGGCAAGTGCTTTGACCAACATCTTTGTGGAGAAAGGCAAGACAGAGGCTGATTTCCCTATGGACGTAAAAGCTTACTTCCGTTTGAAGGCAAATATTGTGACCAGTAATGGTAATGTTGTAGAAGGAACAGAGATTCTTTCTAATGTGGTTTCACTCAACAAGATTCACCTCTTGTTCTCATTGCCACCTGCGATGTTAATCTTGGAGAAGGCACCATCAAGGCAACTAAAGTTGAGACCATGGGCATCATAGGTCAATTCAACGGTTGGAGTAGCGACGCAGTCATGACTTGGAATGCTGAAGAGTATTGCTTCGAGGCAACAAAAGTAGGTGTTACTGCCGATGGTTGGAAGTTCCGCGTAAATGGTGGTTGGGACATCAACCTCGGTGGAAGTCTCAATAACCTTACTGCTGGTGGCGACAACATTACAGTAGCAGGCAACACAGTCAAGTTGTATCCAACAAGAAAGACAAATGACAATATCTACTGCACAGTAGAATAAGCATCTGTTTCATCATAATAAAAATAGTATAACCAATAGGCGGCTCTCAATTCCGGGAGCCGCCTATTTTTTTCTTTCTCCTCCCCCTTTCAAGTATTTTTTCCCTAAAACCTTGGAAGTTACGAGGAAAAGTCGTATCTTTGTCCCCGAATAGCTAAAAAAAAGAAATTATGGGACATCAAGAAGATATTGTAAAAACAGAAAGTAAAAATCATTGTCATCAGGGATACGCAAGTCATCCTTGACAGAGATGTTGCGGAATTGTATGGAGTAGAAACCAGAGATATAAACAAAGCGGTTAAAAATAACCCCAAAAAGTTTCCCCCTGATTATATTATTGAACTGAATAGCAGCGAGAAACAGGAACTGGTGAAAAATTTCCACCGGTTCAATACCCTCAAGCATTCCACTGTTGCACCTCACGCATTTACTGAACAAGGACTTTATATGCTTGCCACAATTCTGAAAGGTGATTTAGCCATCAGTACAACCATTGCCATCATTGATACTTTCACTCAACTTCGCAAATTGGCAAGAACTATAGATAAGGTGAATGAAGATGCAAAGGAGCATGGTATTTTACCAGACAAAGCAACAGAAGGTAAGATACAAGCTGCCATGAACGAAGTCTTCGCAGATAAGCTGCCATTAAAAATGCGCAGATTGACTTTTGGGGTAAATTTAGGAGTGCTGAAATTTTCTATAGAAACCACAAGAGAATCTAAAGAATAAAACAACATAAAAAGGAGGGAAGAATATGAACATGTTTGAACAGATGCCATTCTGCGAGAAGTATCCAGTCTTCCGCAAGTTGGCAGAAATAGGCGACCTCCGCAAGCTCTCCCGAGAGGAACTAGAGCTGTATGACGAGGACATCAAGAATATGCGTGATATATATGCCACCAGAAAGTTTGATGAAAAGAAAGGGATGGAAATAGGTATGGCGAAAGGTATGGAAAAAGAAAAGCTAGCCACAGCTCGCCGCCTCCTATCAATGGGCCTTTCTGATGAGCAAGTAGCAACAGCCACCGAGCTTCCACTAGAGGAAATCCAAAAATTGAAGGAATAAGTAGAGGCTAGCTGGACTTTCGCAAGTTTTGCCCCCACACGCCCTGAAGAGGTAGAAGGCCCTTCAGAGCGTTCTTGAACCCCATGCTAAAGTTCAGTCAACTTATAGTTGAAAATTCAGCAACATCAACCGCCTCATTCAAGTACTTCATTCTGCAACATCAACCACTTCATTCTGCAACATCAAGTGCTTTATTCAGCCAACGAAATTGCCTCTTCCACCCAGCGAAGTCGAATCCATCACCCAACGAAGTCGTATCTTTAACCCAGCGCAGTCGTATCCTTAACCCAGCGCAGTCGTATCCTTCAATTCAATGAAACGTATGAACTTGCGCAATGACGTACATGAAGCGAAAGAGGCTCACTTGATGATTACCAGGATGCTTCTGAAACTACGTCCCGACGTATCTGTTACTGCATCGGGACGCATCTTTTACTGCGTCGGGACGTAGCAAATGCTGCATCAGGACGTAATTTTCATTTCCTCAGTTGGCTATGATTCCTCCTCTCACCAGCCATTTTGCAAAGAAGCGGTCGCAGAAATACTCTGCGCCCTTATAGCCATATACCACAAAAGGATTGTTCAATCTTGCCATATCTTGTTATCATTCATTATACAAACGTTCATTGCGCTTTTTACGCAACGCAAATTACGCAATAAAAAACGAGACTGCCAAATGTTTTCTAGTTTTTTAATAATAATTATCTCCTAAAGCTACATATACCTTAATTATATATAGAAGAAAAGCGCACCGGAATGCAAACGTTTGCACAATTAATTCGCTTGATTTGCATCAATATTTGAACAAGCTAATGAAATAAATCGTAACTTTGCCAACGTATAACAATACAACTTGCAATAAAACATAAAATAATAATCACAAAATACAATGATAATTATGAAGAAGATATACTTTACACTTATCGCTTTACTGGCAAGCATCAATATGTTTGCACAAGGCTGGCCTGCTAACTATAGTGGCGTCATGCTGCAAGGATTCTCATGGGATTCTTACGACTACTCCCAATGGACTGTTTTAGAGAAGCAAGCCGATGATATGAAAGGATTCATCGACCTTGTATGGCTTCCACAAAGCGGTAAATGCATCGAAACTACTCAGGTAATGGGCTATAAGCCATATTATTATTTCAACCAGAATTCCTCATTCGGAACTGAGGCTGAACTCAGAAGTCTGATTGCCAAATTCAAAGCCAACGGCATAGGCGCAATAGCAGATGTTGTGGTCAATCATCGCAATACAGACGGCTGGTATACTTTCCCTGCAGAAACCTACAAGGGAGTGACCTACCAGATGTCGTCAACCGATATCTGCAAGAATGATGATGGTGGAAGTACGGCAATACAGGCAAAAAAAGACGGGGTTAGCCTCAGCAATAACTATGATGAGGGAACCGACTTTGGAGGATGCCGTGATATTGACCATAAGAGCGAGAACGTACAGAAGATTATCAAGGCATATCTGAAATTTCTGAAGGAGGATATAGGATATACCGGTTTCCGCTACGACATGGTAAAGGGTTTCAGCGGTACCCACGTGGCTGACTACAATGATGCTACCGGTGTAGAATTCTCGGTAGGTGAATATTGGGATGGAAACCAATCTATCATCAACTGGATAAACAAGACTAACAAGAAGAGTGCAGCCTTCGACTTCCAGTTCCGTTATAATGTTCGTGACGCAATAGGTATAAAAGACAATCAGATTGTTTCATCGCCAAACTGGTCGAAGCTGAGGAGCGATTATAACCTGATGCATGACCCAACTTATCGTCAGTACGCCATCACATTCGTAGAGAATCACGACATGCAATACCGCTCTAAAGATGAGCCGCTGGATCCTCTTAAGCGAGATACGCTTGCTGCAAATGCCTATATGCTCGCCATGCCGGGAACTCCTTGCGTGTTCCAGCCACACTGGAGAGCCTACAAACAGGAAATCAAGAGCATGATTGAAGCCCGCAAACTTGCAGGCATCACCAACATGAGCAATTATACCAACAAGATGGCACAGATCGCATGCTTTGCCAATGAGACTACTGGCAACAAGGCGAAACTCATCGTGGTTGTAGGAAACAACACCAAGGCATATACTCCAGGCACTGATTATGCACAGATTCTCGAAGGATACCACTACCGTTATTATCTTTCTAAATCAGCAGAAACCGCATGGTGCAACATTCCATCAGGCGAATATGAGGCAGGATTCAAGGCTAAGCTTACGGCTGTCAGTCAGAACAGCAATGCCAAACTGGTATACACTACTGACGGCACAGACCCTACAGCCAAGAGCAAGCAGGTGGCTACAGGTAACACCATCAACATAGATGAGACCTGCACCTTGAAGGTTGGCTTGCTCAGCAACGGAACCGTAACAGGTATCCGTACCTACAATTATACCGTCAAGGCATTCGAGCCATATACCATCACCGTATATGCCAATGCCGACCAGGTAACCAACTGGGGTTCAGTCATGTATTTCTACGCATGGAATACAAGCGGAGAGCTCACAGAAAAATGGCCAGGTACTGCTGTCACAGCAACCAAGACGCTGAACGGTAAGAAGTGGTACTATATGGACTTCAAGATCAAGAGCAAGGATGCTATCGTAAACATCATCTTCAATCAGGGGAAAGGCAAGAAGCAGACCGTAGACTTGAATGCCGGCAACAGCACCAAGTTCTACGAGATTACCACTGCACAGAGTAATGGCAAATACACCTGCAAGGATGTTACCGCCACCTGGGCACCACCAACAGGCATCACAGGAACTCCAACCATAAGCAATACCACAACAGACAATGCATGGTATACACTTAGCGGTATGAAATTGGGTAAGAAGCCTGCAAAGAATGGTGTTTACATCCACCAGGGAAAGAAAGTGATTATCAGATAAGAATATAACAAATAAGTTCAAAGAATAGTTTAAGTTTTTCAGTTTTAGGCTTTTAGGTTTATTAAGGTTTATGTTTTTAGGTTTAGTTTTGTGTGAACAAAATTATTAATTAGTTGTTTTAGGTTAGGAAAAAGAGGTATATCCAAGATTCATCTTCGGGATATACCTCTTTTCTTATTTTAATTATCTTTCTTATTCTAATTATCTTTCGCGCTGGTCAGCACCCCACATCAGTTTTTCTCTCAAGGTAGAGAAGTAACGCTGGTTGCGCTGCTTCACAATCTTGATAGCATGAGGAGCCTTGCGGATGATGAGGCGGGTTTCCTCCGTCATACGCTCACTACGTCCATCGATGGCTACCAGATAGTTGTGGCTGCGGCTCTCGATATCGAGCGTGATGACAGCCGTATCGTTGATGACGATAGGCCGGATGTTCAGACTGTGAGGAGCCACCGGAGTAAGACAGATGCTGCCGCTCTGCGGAATGATGATAGGACCGCCATTAGATAGATTGTATGCCGTAGAACCTGTTGGCGTGGTAACAATCAGTCCATCAGCCTGATAGGTAACGAGAAATTCGCCATCAACCTGCGTACGGATGGAAATCATCGAAGCATCATCACGCTTCAGTACGGCGATATCGTTGAGGGCGAACGGATTGCCGGCAAGTATACCACCTTCTGCCTCCACTTGAATCACCGCATGCTCCTCTATCAGGCATTCACCGGCATAAAGACTGTCCAGCGCCGACTCTATCTCGCTTGGCAGCACATCGGCAAGGAAGCCCAACCGGCCCATATTCACACCGATAATAGGCGTACCCTTGGCTCCCACACGGCTCGCTGCCTTCAGGAAGGTACCGTCACCACCCATAGAGATGACGTAATCCACATCGAAGTTGTAATCCTCGAACACCCCAGCCGCCTTCACATCGAGATGCTGGTCGCGGGTAAGAAACTCGTAATAAGCATTCTCCACATAAACTTCAGCCTCCTTCTTTTCGAGATAAAGAAGGATTTTCTCTATCGAAGCCGACTTCTTAGCCTGGTATTCATTACCAAATATTGCAAATTTTAAATGTTGCTGTGCCATTTATTTTGTTATTTCAATAATTATTCTTACTTTTGCAAAGGTAATCATATTATTTGAATAACAAGACAAAAAACAAATAAATTATGGCTAAGGTATATGAATTTCTTGCCAATGGCTTCGAGGAAATCGAAGGATTGGCTCCGGTTGACATCCTCCGTAGAGGTGGTGTAGACATCAAGACTGTAAGTGTAACGGGTACTGAATGGGTAGAAACATCGCATGGTGTTACCATCAAGGCTGACCTGAAGTTTGAGGATATTGCCAGCTTTGAAGATGCTGACATGCTGATGATTCCGGGCGGAATGCCAGGCAGTACAAACCTAAACGAGCACGAAGGTGTACGCCAGGCGCTCATCGCACAGCACAAGACTGGCAAGCGAATCGGTGCCATCTGCGCAGCCCCAATGGTTCTGGCAAGCACAGGCATCCTCGAAGGAAAGAAGGCTACCTGTTATCCTGGCTTTGAGCAGTATTTCGGCGAGAACACCGAATATACCGCCACCCTCTTCCAGGAAGACGGCAACGTGATTACAGGCGAAGGTCCTGCAGCAACCCTCCCATACGCCTATAAGATATTGAGCTATTTCGTAAGCAAGGAAACTGTAGCTGCCCTGCAGGATGGCATGATGTATGATCATCTCATGCAGAGCAAATAATAACAATGAGTGAAGAAAGGCAGAATTAGAATTCTTCACTCTTCACTTTTAACTCTTCACTTAAAAAATGGATTACGTAATCATAGTAGCCGGAGGCAAGGGACTCCGCATGGGAAGTGAGATTCCAAAACAGTTCTTGCCGGTAGCGGGCAAGCCTATCCTGATGCGCACCATAGAGCGTTTTCATGAATATGACCCTGCATTGAACATCATCCTGGTTCTGCCGGAGAGTCAGCAGGCATACTGGCACCAGCTCTGCGAGGAGCATCATTTCAGCATCAAACACCAGATAGCTAATGGTGGCGACACCCGTTTCCAATCATCCAAGAACGGACTGGCACTCATTCCTGATGATGAAGATGGCGTAGTGGGTATTCACGACGGCGTGCGCCCATTCGTATCTAAAGAAGTCATCGAGGAATGTTTCGAGACGGCTCGCGAAGAATATGCAGCCATCCCTGTATATGCCGTAACCGACACCCTGCGCTATATCGACCAGCACGGAGGCGGAAAGAATGTGCTGCGCAGCGATTACCGCGTGGTGCAGACTCCCCAGACCTTCGACATCGGTCTGGCAAAGCAGGCTTTCAACCAGGAATACAAGGAACAGTTTACCGATGATGCTTCGGTGGTAGAAAGTCTTGGCTGTCAGGTTGCAATGGTAGAGGGTAACCGTGAGAACATCAAGATTACCACTCCATTCGACATCAAGGTAGCGGAAGCTTTGCTGGGCTGATAATCTGCATGTCATCCCTGTTAGACAGGATGACGAAGACTGAGCCATAAGCTGGCAAGTTCAAGTTCACTATCTGGCGGATTCTGGAAGTACCGGTACGGAAGGTTGCCGTAATCTGGCGCTCCTTATTCTCCTGATTAATCAGGAAATAGATATCCTTCCTGCCCGTTGCCTCCAGAACCAGACGGTGGGCATAATCCATATTCTCAGGCAGTATGACATCCGGATCGATGCCATACTGCGAGAAGTTCTTCGCCTGATAAGGCTTGTCGATGATGACGATACCTTCCTCACGCAATTCCTCCAGTTTCGCTTTTATCTCAGCAGAGAGAGAGCTATCCGGCTGCGAAACCAAGAGAATGCGATAATCCTGATTTCCAGGCAGTTTACCTTTCGGACTGTATTCGAAATTCCATTTCAGCAAGGCATCCTTGTTAATCAAATCGTATTTGTAACCACGAGGGGCACGATAGCTGTTCTTCTGTTCGGGGTTTTCCGAAGGATGAAACACAGCGATATCAACCACCGGTCTGCCCTGCTGCAGATAATAATGACACATGGTGATGTAATCCATGAAACCTCGAGCCTCTGGATGCCGGACAATATCATGCTGGAAAATGAACCTGTTGATGCCAAGCGTCAGGTGGCGGTCTATCAAAGGTTTGAGCAAGGCGGGCGTTCCGTTCCGTGCGCCATAGTTTCCTGTACAAACCACAGCCTGAACCGGATTTTCATTATAGATATGAGCTCTGCTTACGGCACGGAACATATCGTCGGGATGATCGGTACGCGGAATAGGCTCACAAGAAACCTCAACATACTGTTCTTCTGCCAGACGGGTGAAGGTCTGGAAGAACTTCTCCTTTACCAGTTCCTCGATGGTGAGACGGATATCATTCTGAACCTGTTCGTATCGGGAAGCCGACTCCAGCGGAACACCTGCCATGACAGGAAGATAAGGGATGAGATCATAGCCGCGGCGCACCTTGAATTCTTCGGCAAACTGACAGCCCCAGTTCTGGCTGCCCCACTCTCTCGGGTCGATATACAGATACGATACCACATCGCCATGCGGACGGTTCAGTAACGGCGCATACCAGGAATCGAATAGTTTCTTTACGGCTGCCGGTGAGAACCTGTCCACCTCAAGTCCCATACCTTTCCCATCCGTTGCATGAGTCTGTCCCGTTGAGGTATGTCCCATCCGCAACAGGCACCAGGAGCCCTTAGGCAACTTATTCTGCAAGATACCATTCACCATGACACCCATCACCATTCCCCCTTCCATCTTCAAGGGGAGCACATCAGTCATCGGCACCGCCTCGCTCCGGGCAGCCGAATCGGTTGCGTTGCGCCAGGCAGGACCCGTTTTTCCTTTAAAGCGGATGGCAAAAGCAGCAATATCCTGATAATATCCACCTTCGCTTCCGGCAGACTGCATCTTTCCGTCCTTATAACTCTCGGGCTGCCACATCTGCAAGCCTTCAATCTTCTTTCCGCCCTTCATGATAGTATCGGTCCAGACAACCTTCTGCATCGATTCAGCAGGGAGGACAAGCGGATTGCCAGGCAGGACATGGATGCCCATATCAAAATCGAGAGAGTCGGCTAGCAGGAAGGAATAATCCATCATCTTCCAGAACTCAGGCGACAGCTGTGCCACCCCGTCCTGAAATTCCAGACACTCGCCGGCTTCACGTACCGGCATCAGCCAGATACCGCCCATACCTACATTCTTCATACCCGTCAGATCGGCATGAATACCCGGTCTGGAAACGGAGCCATACTTCCAGTTCCAGAAGGTCCAAGGCTTAGCCTCGTCATTATATGCCATTGCCGACACAACCAGAAGCGCCAGCAAAGCTATCACCATATATCTTTTCTTACTATTCATGAAAGTTTTAATCTTATTCGGTGCGAAGGTACGAAGAAAAATCAATATAAACAAATAAAAAAGCCACAATTGCGGAAAAAAAGCGTTAAACATTTTGGCTGTTTTGCCATAATGTTGTACTTTTGCATCATTATGAATAGTATTTTAGACCAAGACATCATGTTCCTGCCAGGGGTAGGACCCAAGAAGAAAGAGATACTGAGCAAGGAGCTCGGCATCAACTCTTATAGTGACCTGCTGGAATACTATCCATATAAATATGTAGACCGCTCCAAGGTTTTCCACATCAGCGAACTCAATGCCGACATGCCCTTTGTACAACTCAAAGGCAAGATACTCAGCTACGATGAGATTGATACCGGCAAGCGCAACAAGCTGCTGGTAGCCCATTTCTCAGACGGCTACGGTGTGGCTGACCTCATCTGGTATCGCGGTGCCCAATACATCATGAAGACCTATAAGGTGGGAACCGAATATCTCGTTTTCGGAAAGCCAACCGTCTTCAACGGCAGATTCCAGTTTACCCATCCCGATATGGACGATGCCACCAATCTCCAGATTTCAGAGATGGGCATGCAGCCCTACTACTCGCTTACCGAGAACCTGAGAAAACGCGGCTACACCTCACGTTCCATAGAGAAGATGACCAAGCAGCTGGTCACCATCCTTCCTCCTCTTCCCGAAACGCTGCCAAACCATATCGTAGACCGTCTGCATCTGGTTTCGCGCGATGCAGCCATCCGCATGATTCATTATCCGCATTCCCATCAGGAGATGCAGAAAGCACAGGTACGCCTTAAATTTGAGGAACTCTTCTATGTGCAGCTTAATATAATAAGGTATGCCACCGACCAGCGCCGCAAGTTCAGGGGCTATGTCTTCAACCGCATCGCCGACATCTTCAACGGGTTCTATGCCCATCATCTGCCTTTTGAACTGACAGGAGCACAGAAACGGGTGATGCATGAAATCAGAGCCGATATGTGCAGCGGCAGACAGATGAACCGTCTTCTGCAGGGTGATGTAGGTTCGGGCAAGACGCTCGTGGCTCTCATGACCATGCTCATTGCGCTGGATAACGGTTATCAGGCATGTATGATGGCACCTACCGAAATTCTTGCCGAGCAGCATCTGCAAACTATCTGCGACTTCCTGCAGGGAATGGATATCCGGGTAGAACTGCTCACAGGCATCGTAAAGGGGAAGAAGAGAGAAAAGATTCTTGCCGACCTGGCTACGGGCGACATCCAGATTCTGGTAGGCACCCATGCCATCCTCGAAGACCCGGTGATTTTCAGAAGATTAGGCGTAGCCGTCATCGATGAGCAGCATCGCTTCGGTGTAGCACAGAGAGCCAAGCTGTGGAACAAGAGCGAGAATCCGCCTCATATCCTCGTGATGACCGCCACTCCTATCCCCCGCACCCTCGCCATGACCATTTATGGTGACCTGGACGTGAGCGTGATTGATGAACTGCCACCGGGCAGAAAACCGATACAGACGCTACATAAGTTTGATACCCAACTCACCAGTCTCTATCAGAGCATCCGCCGCCAGATTAATCTCGGCAGACAGGTATATATCGTCTTTCCGCTGATCAAGGAAAGCGAGAAGAGCGACCTGAAGAACCTGGAAGAAGGTTACGAAACGCTGAAACAGGCATTCCCGGAATTCAAATTGAGTAAGATACACGGAAAGATGAAATCTGCCGAGAAGGAGGTAGAGATGGAGCAGTTTGTAAAGGGCGAAACACAGATTCTCGTTGCCACCACCGTGATAGAAGTTGGTGTAAATGTGCCCAATGCTTCTGTCATGGTTATCCTGGATGCACAGCGCTTCGGTCTCTCCCAGTTGCACCAGCTGCGAGGCCGTGTAGGAAGAGGCTGCGACCAGAGCTACTGCATTCTGGTAACCAACTATAAACTTTCAGAAGAAACCCGCAAACGTATTGATATCATGTGCGATACGAACGACGGTTTCCGTATCGCCGAGGCCGACTTGAAACTCCGTGGTCCCGGCGACCTGGAGGGAACGCAGCAGAGCGGCATGGCTTTCGACCTGAAGATAGCGAATATTGCCAGAGATGGTCAGCTGGTACAACTGGCACGCACAGAAGCACAGGAAATCATCGACAACGATCCCGAATGCAATGCTCCTCACAACGCCCTGCTCTGGAACCGCCTCAGGGAATTGAAGAAAACCCATATCAACTGGGCAGCCATCAGCTAAAGCAGCAAGCAAGAGCAGTTCCTGCTATCAGAAAGCAAGCAAAAGCAGTTCCTGTTATCAGAAAGCAAGGCTAAAAGGTGGCTTCAGCTATCAAGCAGCCTCATCCCCGTTCCAGGCGATTCCATCGCCTGTCCCAAAAGTAAAAAGTATAATTATGGATAAAAGAAGAAAGCCGGCTATCAGGGAGCCGCGACCAGAAATAACCCTAGAAGAAATGAGAGCCATTCTCGAAAACATTACGGAAATAGAAAGTGCAACAGGCATCAGATATGTCAAACTGCATGTCACGGCAAAGATGATTATCGGTATCAGAGAGTCATCGGGTAAGGAATTTACCATCAATCTCAACGACCTCTACCGCGCTTATCAGGAATGCCTCCGATTCACCAGTCCGGAGGTAAAAAAGTATATTTTCATGGGGCATTCTCCTGCCGTGGCTCTGTTGAGAATGCTACAAAAGCATGAAACGTACTAAAAGTCAACTCCTTGCATCTCATTTTCCTAATGTAAGTTAAAAAAAAGGCTAGGGCGTTAAATATCGCCCTTTTGGCTTTAACAACTTTGGTTTTTTGAAGTTTTTTTGTTATATTTGCAACGTCTATATAACAAAACCGCTACATGAAGGCATTTGCCTTAGTGGTTTTTACAGAATTTCTTGTATGATTCTGCGCTGTTGACACGAACCTAAAAAAGAAAATAGAAAAAGTAGTATGAGTTTTAAAAAGAGTATAAAGAAAATTTCGGTCGTTGCATTGTTGGCGCTAACAGCTTCTCCCGTTTGCGGACAAGACCTGTTGGCAAGACAGGCACCTGTAGACCACAGAATGAAATCGCTCGACACACTCGCTGTGTCGCATTATCGAATGATTGAAGACAGAGAGAACCCTGCAGCCGAGCTGTATGAGGATTTCTCTAACAAGTACGCTCACAGGGCTACAACCTTGCCTGAGCACTTCCGTATCGATCTCCGTCATTTCTGCATGCCAACTCCTAGTCGCGTTGTCACAAGTAACTTCGGTTACCGTGCTAGCTTTGGCCGCCAACATAAAGGTATGGACATCAAGGTTTATATTGGCGACTCAATCCGCTCAGCCTTTTCAGGCAGAGTTCGCATCGTAAGATATGAAGGTGGTGGTTACGGTAAGTACATCGTGATTCGTCACAACAATGGTTTGGAGACCATCTATGGTCACCTCTCTAAGCAGCTCGTTACTGAGGGCGAAGAGGTAAGAGCCGGCGATGTGATTGGCTTGGGTGGTAACACGGGTAGAAGTACCGGTTCGCATCTCCACTTTGAGACCCGTCTCTGTGGTGTGGCTCTGAACCCGGCACTCTTCTTCGATTTCCGCAACCAGGACGTTACAGGCGACTTCTACAGCTTTAACCGTAATACCTACGAAAGCGAATCAGCTGATGCCAATGCTGCCCGCGGCAAGGTTGGCAACGGTGGTTACACCAGAGAACAGGTTAACGGCGGCGAAGTGGGAAGATACTACGAACTGCCTGCTGGCCACGAGAAGCTCTACCACAAGGTGAAGCCAGGCGAAACGCTTAGTTCTATCGCAGAAAAGCGCGGCGTAACTGTAGAGCAGATCTGCAGACTCAACGGCTACCGCAAAGACAAGAAGGTTAGTGTAGGACAGATTATCAGATACGTATAATACGTATAAAAGAATAAACTCAAAAAAAAGAGGGTGTGTCATAAATTAATGACCACCCTCTTTTTTTGACCTTTATTTTCGCGATTCCCCGGCATTACAAGATGCCGAAGAGTCGCAATACATCGTTCAGGTTGGCAACGACAAGCAGAAGAATCAAAATGCCGAAACCAATATACTCAGCACGCTCCATGAACTTATCGCCCGGTTTGCGACCTGTGATAATCTCATAGAGAAGGAAGAACACATGTCCACCATCAAGAGCAGGGATAGGAAGAATGTTCATGAAGGCAAGAATAATGCTCAGGAACGCTGTCATAAGCCAGAATGCATGCCAATCCCATACAGATGGGAAGAGACTGCCCAGCGCACCGAAACCACCCAGACTCTTGGCGCCTTCCTTAGAGAAGACATACTTCATATCGCCCACATAACCGGCCAAGACATTCCAGCCGTATTTGATGCCGGCAGGGAAACTCTCGAAGAAGCCATAGTTGACATGAGTAATCTTATAATCGAGCAAGACAGGATGATTGTAGAAACCAAACTTCACACCCTCTTCGGTAGATTTCAGGAGAACACTCGACTTGACGGTATCGCCAGAAGCCTTGAGATAAGTAACCTGAGCTGTAAGTGCTCTGGCACTATCCTGCGGCGTTTCAGCCGAAGCAAGCACATCCTCTACTCTGCCCAATTCAATCTGAAATTCGTTGAAAGAGACTACCTTTTTATTATTAATAGCAAGAATCTTATCACCCTTTGCCAAACCGAGTTTGCTGGCAGGCGAATCCTTCATCACACTATCAATCTGCAGAGGCACATACAAATCTACGAAGCGAGGACTGCTCTTAATCATATCGAGCATGTTGAGATCACCAGGCAGATTAAGCGTCATCGGTTTGCCCTGACGGATGATATTGACCTGCTTAGCCTCAGAGAGATTACGATACAAATCACCATCAAAGGTCTTGAACTCACCCAGATCGGTGCTTACCAGAATATCCTTATCCTGGAAACCCAATGCCTTTGCCTCGGTATTGAACTTCATACCATAACTCATATCGCGGGTAGCCACATAATTGTCGCCCCAATGGAACAGAATCATGGAATAGATGAAGAGAGCCAGCACGAAGTTAACCAGCACGCCACCTATCATGATGAGCAGGCGCTGCCATGCCGGTTTGCTGCGAAACTCGTATGGCTGTTCCGGCTGTTTCATCTGTTCGGTATCGAAACTTTCATCTATCATACCCGAAATCTTGCAATATCCTCCGAGCGGCAACCATCCCAAACCATAGGTAGTATCCGAATTCTTTGGCTTGAACTCGAAGAGATGGAACCAAGGGTCGAAGAACAGATAGAACTTCTCCACTCTTACACCAAAGAGTTTGGAGAAGAAGAAGTGTCCGCCCTCATGGAGCAACACTAAGATGGAAAGCGACAGCATCAGCTGCAACGCTTTGATCAAAAATACTTCCATTTATTTACTTTGAACTTTGAACTTGGAACATTGAACTTTATGATGAGTCCTATATCCTACGTTCATTTTAACTATTAACTATAAACTATTAACTATTACTTGAACATCAGCTCTGTAGCTATGCGGCGAGCCTCAGCATCGGTCTGCAGATAGACATCGAGGTCGGGATTACTGTCGAAAGTAGCCTTCGCCATCGTCTCTTCGATGATATCAGCCATCTGAAGGAAGCCACATTCACCTTTGCGGAAGCCGGCATTCACTATCTCGTTGGCTGCATTCACGATACATGACATATTACCACCCTTTCTGATGGCATCGAAAGCCAGTTGCAGACACTTGAACTTCTGATAGTCAGGCTTGAAGAACTGCAAATCCTGCGTTTTGAAGAGGTCGAGACGATCGCCATTCAGATGCAGACGCTGAGGGAAAGAGAAGGCATACTGGATAGGCAGACGCATATCTGGCACACCCAACTGAGCCTTGACAGCACCATCAACAAACTGAACGGCACTATGCACAACGCTCTGCGGATGGATAAGCACCTCTATCTTGTCAGCCGGAACCCCGAAGAGCCATTTAGCTTCTGTCACCTCGAAGCCCTTGTTCATGAGCGAAGCCGAATCGATGGTTATCTTGGCGCCCATATCCCAGGTAGGATGCTTGAGGGCATCGGCAGCAGTCACCTTCTCCAACTGCTCGTGGGTATAATTACGGAAAGGACCACCCGAACAGGTCAGGAGAATCTTCTCTACCTCGTTGTCGCCCTCACCCACCAGACTCTGGAAGATGGCACTATGCTCGCTGTCAACAGGGAGGATAGGCACATGATATTCCTGTGCAAGATTGCAGATCAGCTCACCCGCTACCACCAGCGTTTCCTTGTTGGCAAGACATATCTTCTTGCGCGCCTTGATGGCATGGATGGTTGGTTCCAGGCCCGAGAAGCCTACCATGGAAGCCAGCACCATATCGATAGGCTCAGCCTGTACGATATCGCAAAGCGCCTGAGCACCGGCATAAACCTTGATATCAGGCTCATCACTGAGCATATCTTTCAGCTCCTCGTAGCGAGCCTCATTGGCTATGACCACAGCAGCCGGATGGAACTTGCGAGCCTGCTCGGCAAGTTCCTGCACTCGGTTGTTGGCGGTGAGGCAATATACCTCGTAAAGGTCACTGTGCTGCTCGATGACATCAAGCGCCTGTGTACCGATACTTCCCGTAGAACCGAGAATACATATCTGTTGTTTCTTCATTTACTTTGAAATTATTAACTTTGAACTTAGAACTTTATGATTAGTAAAGCAAATGAATTCTTCACTCTTCACTTTATAAGTCGAGCAATCCTTCCGGAATCGTCATTCTGATTTCTTTCTTTTCAGCGCTCACCTCTTCGATGAGGTCGTTGCTGGCAGGGATGAGGATTTCATCACCTGCATCGGTTGTTACCTCGAAAAGAAGGTTGAGGGTGGAATCGTCTACATGTTCTATGGTACCTACCACCTTGCCGCTTACGGCATCTACCAGATGGAAACCGATGATTTCTGCCCAGCTCATGTTCTCTTCATCACTGTCAGAGAGATGACGTGGGAAGAAAACCTCGCAACCGGTATAGTTGCGTGCCTGCTCTTGGGTATCGATATCCTCAAACTTCACGAGCACATTCTCATCGTTCTTAAACCGATATTCCTCTAAATAGAAAGGCACGAGGATGCCATCGATGTCGAGTATCAGGTACTCGGCATCTACACGGTCGAAAACATCATCTGTAATGGCGAAAGTAATCTCGCCCTTCACACCATGAGGTTTTCCCAACTTGCCTATCTTATATACTTCATCGCGTCTAATCATTCAACATTCAACATTTAACATTTAACATTTAACATTGATTAATCACTGACACGGGTAATCTTGGCACCCAGCGCATTAAGGCGATGCTCGATATCCTCATAACCACGGTCTATCTGGGCGATATTGGCAATGCGGCTGGTACCATTGGCACTCATGGCAGCAATCAGCAGGGCAATACCGGCACGGATATCAGGACTGGTCATTCTGCCAGCACGCAGTTTGATCTTATGGTCATGACCAACCACCACAGCACGGTGAGGATCACAGAGAATAATCTGCGCACCCATATCAATCAGTTTATCCACGAAGAAGAGGCGACTCTCGAACATCTTCTGATGGAAGAGAACACTGCCACGAGCCTGGG